>JACCEB011879065.1_pt1 | contig 10921 bp, 6 predicted proteins | sample 7454761 | NCBI WGS metagenome assembly JACCEB01 (sample SAMN15323454, study PRJNA562643) | freshwater metagenome | isolation source: river surface water | place: USA:Blue River Watershed | collected 2017-08-18 | reverse complement strand
GACGGCGGCGATGTTCATGATCGCGCCGCCGCGCCGCCGCAGCAGGGGCAGCAGGAGCCCGGTCAGATGCACCACGGCGCGCACGTTCAGATCCACCATTTCCAATTGCCGCTCCAGATTCGGCTCAGGAAACGGGGTGAACGCGCCGAAACCACTGTTGTTGATGAGCAGCACCGGCCCCGGGGGCGCTTCCCCTTCCACAAACGCCGTCACCTTCGCCGCCGCGGCGGCCAATTCCGCCGGCCGGGACAGATCGCACGCGAAATGGTTCAAAAATTGGCGGTCGGCCGCGGAAAAAAATTCCGCGGGATCGCGGCGCGAGAGGTTGCAAACCACCAGGTCGGGCTTCAGCTTCCGGATCAGCTCAATGAACGATTTTCCAATACCGGAAGATCCGCCCGTCAGGACGACGGCCGAGAACGGTTGGAGCGCTTCGCTTGGCGAGGGCACGACGGGCACAAAGACAGCATCGCACTTTCACGCAAGGCCGGGCTGCGTCCCGACCCTGCGTCACCCGCAACCAAACGCAGAAACATGAACAGCCAAAACAAACACGAACTGATCGTATCCGGCATTCACCTCGACCTGACTCCGTCGCTCAAGACGTTCGTCCGCGAGAAAGCCGAGCGATTGTTCCGTCACGAGGAGCGCATCGTGCGCATCCGCGTGGAACTGGAATGCGACCGCGCCGCCGCGGTCGGAGCCCAGTTCAAGGCCAAGGGCCATATCGTCATCCATGGCCCGGATATGAATGCGACCGTCCAAGCCGACGAGTGCCACAAGGCCGTCGCCATGCTCATCGACAAACTCGACCGCATGCTGCAGCGCCGCCACCAGTTGCACCGCGTCAAACGCAACCACCCCCACGCCGTCGACCTCGACGCCGAGATCCCGAAAGCCGTGGCCTGAACCGCCCCGCTGCCTCTTTTCGAACCCGCCGGTCCGCCGGCGGGTTTTTTCGTGCCCTACAGCAGCGCCGCCAGCCACGCCGGCACCGGGAACGTCCGGCCCTGCACATGCGTGCGCAACGCCGCCGCCACCCACGGCCGGCTCGCCGTCACCGCCGTGATCTCCACCGTCCGCGCCTCGGCCGTTCCGCCGAGCCGGTAGCCCTCGACCGTCACGGCCAACGGTTCCGTTTCCCCGAGCAACCGTACCTCGAGTTCGAGCCGGCGCGCGGCCGAATCCAGCCCGAAGCGCTCGATCGCGGCGTACGCCGCGATCTTCGGCTGCAGGTACGATCGGGCCGTGCGGCTCGTCAGGGCGTCGCGGGCGGCGGCAAACATGCCGCCAGCCAATCCCGCTCCCGGCAAAACGCCACCGCGGAACCGCCGCCATGACGCACCGCGCCGCGGGCCCGCGCTTGCCCCGCGGCAATTTCGCCGTCACACGGGAAAGACTCCGGCGCGTCCGTGCGTTCCGGAATTGCTCCCGCCTTCGCCGCTCCCACTGTGCCGCCCATGCCTTTCCTCCGTCCGCTTGCCGTCCTCCTCGCGTGCCTCGGGCTCCGCTTGGGCGCGGCGGAACCGGCCGAGGTCGTCGTCTACGGCGCCACGCCGGGCGGCATCGCCGCCGCCGTCGCCGCCGCCAAGGCCGGCCGCTCCGTCCACCTTGTCGAGCCGACCGCCCGCATCGGCGGCATGCTGACGCACGGCCTGTCGAACGCCGACTTCCGTTCCTTCGAGGCCCTCAGCGGCTTCTTTCTCGAGTTTTCCCGCCGGGTAGAGGCGTACTACGTCGGCAAATACGGCGCCGGCTCGCCCCAGGCCGCCGCCTGTTTCCGCGGCACGCACGGCGATCCGTCCGTCAACCTCGAGGTCCTCGAGACCATGCTAGCGGAGTTGCCGAAGATCCGCGTCTGGCGCCGCCATTCCCTCGTCCGCGTCGAGCGCTCCGACTTCAACCGCGGCCGCCGCCGGCTCCACGCCGCCGTGTTCAAGGCCGACGCCGGCGCCGAGGAACGCATGGTCGGCCGCATCTTTATCGATGCCACCTACGAGGGCGACCTCATGGCCGCGGCCGGTGAGCTCTACCACGTGGGCCGCGAGTCCCGCGCGCAGTACGGCGAACCGCTCGCCGGCAACGCCCGCGGCGACGCCGACGGCCAGGTCCAAGGCTACAATTTCCGCCTCGTCATGACCACCCGCGAGGACAACCGCCTCATGCCCGTCGCCCCCGCCGGCTACCGCCGCGAGGAATTCGTCGGCGTCCTCCCCTACTTCACCGAGGGCCGGCTGAAGAAGGTATTCTCCTCCGGCACCGACGGCATTTACCGCACCCATCTCCCGCTGCTGCCCAACGAAAAGGCCGATGTGAACGACACGCCGCGCGGCCCCGTCCGGCTCTCGCTGCCAGACCTCAACGACGGCTATCCCGAAGGCGATGCCGCCACCCGCACGCGCATCGTGCGCGAACATTACAACCACAACATCGGCCTGCTGTATTTCCTGCAGAACGACGCCGCCGTCCCCGAGGCCATCCGCGCCGATGCCCGCCGTTGGGGCCTGTGCAAGGACGAGTTTTTCGAGACCGGCGGCGTGCCGCCCATGCTCTACGTCCGCGAGGCCCGACGCCTCGTCGGCCAGCATGTTTTCACCGCCGCCGATACGACCCAGGCGCCGGGCGACGCCCGCACCCGCCTCCGCACGGACAGCATCGCGATCGGCGACTATGTCCACAACTGCCACGGCACCGGCCGCACCGGCACGCGTTTCGACGGCGAGCACGACGGCGAGTTCTACCTCGATGTGCGCCCCTACCAGGTTGCCTACGGCACGATTGTGCCGTCCCGCACCGAGAATCTTCTCGTCCCCGTCGCCTGCTCGGCGAGCCACTTCGGCTTCGGCGCCCTCCGGCTCGAGCCCATCTGGGCCTCGCTCGGCCAGGCCGCCGGCTGGGCCGCGCACCTCGCGCTCCAGACGACGCGCCCGGTGCAGGAGGTCGACGTGCCCGCCCTGCAATCCCTGCTGCACACGGACCGCAGCGCGACGCTCTACGTGGCGGATGTCCCGCCGGACGCGCCGGACTTCTCGGCCGTGCAATGGTGGGGCGGGCGCGGCGGTTTCCACGGCCTCGCCCCGGCCGGGCAACCGGCGCCCGCCGCACTGGTCGGCCAGTACACCGCCGCGTTTCCCGGCCATCTGGCCCAGCTGGATCTGCCGCTGACCCCGGAACTCGTTGCCGCGTGGACCAAACTGCTGCCCGCAGGCGTGTCCGCGCCGGCCGCCGCTGCCACGCGCGGCGAGTGGCTCCGCTTGGTTTTCTTCAACGTCCGCGCCGGCAACAAGTGACCTCCGCAGTTGCGGTTTGAAAAATCGCCGCCTCCGACCAGCGTGCATGGTCGATTCCGACCGAGCCCGCCGCCCGGCACGGATCGCGCCGCGGCTCCACGCCCGGCGAACCTCGCCAACAACTCCCTTCGACCATGAAAAAACTCGCCGCCCTCCTGTTCGCCTTCGTCTTCGCCTCCGCCGCCTTCGCCGCGGAGAAATTCCCCGACATCAGCCACGATGAGCTCGTCAAGGCCATCAAGGAAAAGAAGGTCACGTTGATCGACGTCAACGGCACCGACTCCTACAAGAGCGGCCACATCCCGGGCGCGATCGATTTCGACACCGCCGGCAAGAATCTCGCCGCCAAGCTGCCGGCCGACAAGAACGCCCTCATCGTCGCCTATTGCGGCAACGAAATGTGCACGGCCTACGTCGAGGGCGCCAAGGCCGCCAAGGCGCTCGGCTACAAAAACGTGAAGCACTACGCCAAGGGCATCCAGGGTTGGAAATCCGCCGGCGAAAAGACCGAGTAAGCTCCCTTCTCCGCGCCGGGCGCGGGCGACAGCCGTCGCCCGGCCCGGCTTTTTTGTGCACGCAGCAAGCGTCATTCTCCGCCGCGCCGCCGTCGCCGCGCTCCTCTGGACCTCGGCCGCCGCAGCGAGCGCCGCGGACGAACCGCTCGGCGTCGAGGATCCGCGCCACCGCTACGCGACCGCCCCGCACCGCGATCGCTTCGCCGCCTTCAAGGCGGACTGGGAGGCACACCGTATCGTCCTCGGCCTGGACAACGAGCTCGCGTTCCTGCGCTCCCTGCTGGCGGCGCTCGAGATTCCGGTTTCGTCCCAGATCCTCGTCACGTCGGCGACGAGCCTCCAAAAGGGCCGCATCACGCCGCGCAACCCGCGCGCGCTGTATTTCAACGACGATACCTACGTGGGCTTTGTGCCCGGCGGCCAGATCGAGGTGCTCTCGCTCGATCCCGACCTCGGCGGGATTTTCTACATCTTCGAGCGCCTGCAGTCCGGCCGGCGTCCCGCCGTCGACCGCGCGGACGACTGCCTCACCTGCCACGCGCCGTATTCGCTCGGAAACCTTCCCGTCCTCGTGATCGAGTCGGTCGTGCCCAGCCCCTCCGGTGGCGGCGAAAAAGCGTTCCGCCGCGGCGAGAGCGGCCACGGTGTCGCCCTCGGCGACCGCTTCGGCGGCTACCATGTCACCGGCGCCGGTCCCGCCCTGCCCAGCCATTGGGGCGACCTGATCATCGAGCGCCGGGACGGCCGCGCCCTCGAGGTTCCCAATCCCGTCGGCCGCCGCTTCGATCTTGCCCGCTACCCGGCGCCGACCAGCGACCTGCTGGCGCAACTCCTCCACGAACACCAGGCCGGCTTCGCCAACCGCACCATGGAGGCCGTGTACCGCTGGCGCGCCCTCGGCTTCGCCGGCGGCGCGACGCCCGCCGCGGCCGGCGAACTGGCCGAACCGCTCGTCCGCTACCTGCTGTTCGCCGACGAAGTGCCGCTGCCGGGACCGGAGACGTTCGGGCCCTCGCCCTACGCCGCCGATTTCGCCGCGCGCGCGGTGCGCGATCCCGCCGGGCGCTCGCTCCGCGACCTCGACGGCGCGACGCGTCTGCTCCGCTACCGCTGCAGCTACCTCGTCTACTCCGCGCCCTTTGCCGGCCTGCCGGAAAGCTTCCGTCCGGCCGTGTTGGCCCGGCTCGACCGCGCGCTCGCCGCGGACGGCGACCCGCTCGCGTCGCACTTGCCGGCCGAAGAACGGCGGACGATCCGCGCCATCCTCGCCGCCACGCTGCCGGGTTACCCGGGCCGCGGGCGCTGAAAGACTGGACAGTTCCGCCGCGTCGGCCACCGTCGGCTCGCGGCCGTGCGGCCGCCCGCAGTAACATGCACGCCCCGACGCCGCCGAACGAAGAAGCACGCCTGCAGGCGCTGCGGTCGTATTCGGTGTTGGATACACCGCCCGAGGCGGGCTTCGACGAGATCGCGCAGCTGGCCGCCCAGATCTGCGGCCTGCCGGTCGCGCTCGTCTCGTTCGTGGACGCCGAACGCCAGTGGTTCAAGGCCCGCATCGGTTTCGACCGCGACGAGACTCCGCGCGACGTCTCGTTCTGCGCGCACGCCCTGCAGTCGCAGGACCTCCTCGAGGTCGGCGACGCAGCGGCCGACGCGCGGTTTGCCGCCAATTCCCTCGTGACCGCCGACGGTATCCGCTTCTACGCCGGCGCTCCGCTCGTGGACCCCTCGGGCAACATCCTGGGCACGCTGTGCGTCATGGACCGCACACCGCGGCAGCTGGCACCGGCCCAGGCGCAGGCCCTCCGGATCCTCGCCCGACAGGTCGTCGCCCGGCTGCAATTGCGGCGGCACCTGCTCGAGCAGGTGAAGACGGAGGCCGAGCTGCGCGCCACGCTCCAGGAACGCACCCGGACCGAGACCGCCCTGCGGCGCAGCGAACGGCTCGCCCGACTCGCCGGCCGGCTCGGCCGCCACGGCGCGTGGTCCGTCGAGCTGCCCGACGGCCACCCGGAATGGTCCGAGGAAATATTCGCCTTGTTCGACCTGCCCGCCCGGAGTCCCGCTCCCGCCGCGGCGCCCGACGTATTGCCGCCGGGCTGGCGGACGCGCCTCGCGCCCGCCATCCGCCAATGCGCGCAGGACGGGGAGCCGTTCGATTTCGAGCTCGAGATCGTCACCGCCGCGGGCCGCGGCTCCTGGCTCCGCGTTGTCGGCGAATTGGAACGCGACGCTTCCGGTCGCGGCCTGCGCGTCCAGGGCGCGCTGCAGGACATCTCCGACCGCAAGGACGCGGCCCGCCGCACGCGGGAACTGGCCGAGCGGCTCACCGCCACCGTCGAGAGCATCACCGACGGCTTCTTCACCCTCAGCCACGACTGGCACATCACTTACCTGAACCGCGAGGCGGAGCGCATGTTCAAGGTCTCCCGCCACCGGCTGCTCGAGGAACCGTTCTGGGACAGCTTCCCTGATCTGCGGAACACGCTCGCGGAAAAAGAATTTCTCCGCGCGGCCCGCGACCAGTTGCCGGCCCAGTTCGAGATGTTCCACGCGCCGCTCGGGGCCTGGTTCGACGTCCGGGCTTTCCCGTCGATCCAGGGCCTCGCCGTGTATTTCCGCGACGTCAGCGCGCAGCGACTGGCCCAGACCGCGCTGCAGGCCAGCGAACAGCGCTACCGCCTCCTGTTCGCGGGCAATCCGATGCCGATGTGGGTGTTCGAGCTCCAGTCGCTGCGCTTCCTCGCCGTGAACGCCGCGGCCGTCGAGCACTACGGCTACTCCGAGGCCGAGTTCCTCGCCCTCGACCTCCGCGCGCTCCGGCCGCCGGAGGATGTGCCAAAACTCGAAGAAAACCTTCGCGCGTTCAAAGGCGTGGGTAAAGAGTTCCGCCGCTTCCGGCACCGCAAGAAGAGCGGCGAAATCATCGAGGTCGAGATTGTCTCCGACGCCATCGACCTCGACGGCCGGGCCGCGCGGCTCGTCCTCATCAACGACATCACGACGCGGGTCGCCGCCGAGCGCGAGGCGGCCCGCGCCAACCGCGCCCTGCAGATGCTGAGCCGCAGCAACGAGGCCCTGATCCGCGCCGACCGCGAAGCCGACCTGCTCGCCGAAATCTGCCGGACGGCCGTCGAGGTCGGCGCCTTCCGCATGGCCTGGGTCGGTTACGCCCTCGACGACGCCGAGCGCACCATCGCGCCCCAGGCCCACGCCGGCCACGAGGGCGGCTACCTCGGCGACATCCGGCTGACTTGGTCCGACACCGGCCGGCAAGGCCCCGCCGCCCGCGCGATCCGCGGCGGCGCCCCCGTCGTGCTCGCCGACTTTTCCGCGGCGGATTCCGGATTCGACTACTGGCTCGAACCCGCGCTCGCGCGGGGCTACCGCGGCATCGTCTGCCTGCCCCTCTGCCATCAGGGCCGCAACTTCGGCGTCCTCTGCCTCTACCTCGGCGAGGTGCGCGACGTGCCCGGCGACGAGCTCCGCCTGCTGCAGGAACTCGCCTCGAATCTCGCCTTCGGCCTCGTCAACCTCCGCGCGCGCCACGATCGCCAGCGCACCCACGATGCCGTGCTGGCCATGGCCCGCGGCGTGTCCGCGAGCACCGGGGCGGAATTTCTCGAGCGGCTCACGTCCAGCATGGTCGAGGCGCTCGGCGCCCAGTCCGGCTTCCTCGTGCGCGTCGGGCGGCAGGGCCAGCCCGACCCGGCCGCCGGCTGGGCCGTCCTCGGCAGCCGCAGCGTGCCGGCCTTCGACTGCGGCCTCCTCCGGCACGCCCTCGCGGCCTTCGACGGCGACGGGCTCTGGACCGTCGCGCGCGACGCCTCGCGCCGCCCGGAACTCGCCGACGGCCTCCCGGTGCCGGGCGTGGAAGCCTTCGTCGGCACCCGCCTCGCCGACAACGCGGGCCGGCCGCTCGGCGTGATGTTCGTGCTGTTCAACCAGCCGCTGGAGGACGCCGATTTCATCGGCTCGACGCTCAAGATCTTCGGCGCCCGCGCCGCGGCCGAACTCGAGCGCGAACACGCCGAGGCCCGGACGCGCGAGCAGGCCGCGCTGATCGACGAGGCCCGCGACGCCATCATCGTCCGCGACCTCGACCACCGCGTCACCTTCTGGAGCAAGGGCGCCGAGCGGCTGTACGGCTGGCCCGCCGAGGCGGCGGTCGGTCTCAACTTCGACGCGCTCCTCCAGGTCGACCCCGCCCGCTCCGCCGCCGCCGCCGCCGCCCTGCGCGCCGACGGCGTGTGGAGCGGCGAATTGCAGACCGTCGCCCGCAGCGGCCGCGGCCTCACGGTCGACAGCCGTTGGACGCTGCTGCGCACGGACGGCGCGCCGCGCTCGATCCTGACCCTCGACACCGACATCACGGAAAGCAAACGCCTCGAGCAACAGTTCCTGCGCGCCCAACGGATGGAGAGCATCGGCACGCTCGCCGGCGGCATCGCCCACGACCTCAACAATCTGCTCCTGCCGATCGTGATGGGCGTGGACCTGCTCAAGCAGTTCGATCCCGCCCCCGAGTCCCTCGAGATCATCGCCAACATCGAGCGCAGCGCGCGGCGCGGCACGAATCTGGTGAAACAGGTCCTGTCCTTCGCCCGCGGGGTCGAGGGCGCCCGCGTGGCCATCGACCTGCGGCACACGGTGCGCGAGATCGAGGCGATCGTGCAGAACACGTTTCCCAAGAACATCGTCTTCGCCGCGGAATTGCCGGCCGAGGTCTGGCTCACGACCGGCGACCCCACGCAGCTGAACCAGGTCCTGCTCAACCTCTGCGTCAACGCCCGCGACGCGATGCCCGCGGGCGGCCGCCTCGGGGTGGCGGTCCGGCCCGCCGTCCTCGCGGGCGGCGACGGCACCCTCCCGCCCGACAGCCCCCCGGGCCGCCATCTCTGTCTCGAGGTTTCCGATACGGGCGTGGGCATGGCCCGCGAGACCATCGACCGCATTTTCGAGCCCTTCTTCACCACGAAGGAACTCGGCAAGGGCACCGGGCTCGGGCTCTCGACCGTCCTCGGCATCGTCCGCAGCCACGGCGGCTTCGTGCACGTGGACAGCGCGCCCGGCCGCGGCAGCACCTTCCGCGTCTACCTGCGCGCGCGGGCCGAAACCGAAGCCGGTCCCGCGGCGCCGTTCGCCGCCGCCGACGCCCTCCCCCGCGGCCGCGGCGAACGGGTGCTCGTGGTCGACGACGAAGCGCCCGTGCGCCACATCACGGAACAGACCCTGCACGCCTTCGGCTACCGGACCCGCGTGGCCGCCGACGGCCGGGAAGCATTGGCGCTCGTCCGGGCGGAGCCCGGGGGGTTCGCCCTCGTCGTGACCGACATGATGATGCCCGGGATGGACGGACCGACCCTGATCGCCGAGCTGCGGCGCCGCCTCCCCGCCGTGCCGATCATCGCGGTCAGCGGTCTCACGACCGCCGAGAACGCCGCCCGCGCGACCTCGGCCGGCGTGAACCATTTCCTGCCCAAGCCCGACTCCGCCGAAGCCCTGCTGCAGCTCGTCCACCGCGCGCTCCGCGGCTGATTCCCCGCCGGGCAACCCAAGGCCGGCCGCATCCGGCCGCGCGGTGCAAATTCTCGCTTGCGCTCGCCCGCGATTCCTTGCTTCTTCTCGCCCCCTTCAACGCACCCGTAGCTCAATTGGATAGAGCATCTGACTACGGATCAGAAGGTTTGGGGTTCGACTCCCTACGGGTGCGCCAGTTTAAAACCCGCAGATCCGCAAGGATTTGCGGGTTTTCTGTTTTCCAAGGAATCCGGGACCGGGGCGCCGGGGTCAAAGCTTCGCCGTCGCCAGCAAGCGGTCCAAGATCGCCGCCAGTTCGTCGATGTCCGCGTTTGTCACGCTGAGATTGGGCCGAAGCCGCACGTGGATGCGGCCGGCCCCCAGCAGCAGCAGCCGTTCCTCCTGCAATGCCCGCTCGATCAGCGCCGACTTCAAGGCCGGCGTCGCCAGACTGAAGCCCTGGTAGAGCCCTTCGCCGCGGATGTTGCGGAGCTTGTCCGGGTGCCGCGCCTGCAATTCGCGCAGCCGCCCGACCAGGCGGCCGGTTTTCTCCGGCACCTGCGCGATCAGGCCCTCGCGCTGCACGATGCGCCATTCCTGGCAAAAACGCACCATGTCGGCAAGGCTGCCGCCCCAGGTCGAATCGAGCACGCCCTCGTCCGCCATCGACTCGAGCATGTAGAGCACGCCGTTGCCGAGCTTCTTGGCCGAAGCGATCGCCTGCGGCGGATACGGCAGGTCCATCTGGTCCGCCATGAAGAAATCCCCCGTCTGCCCGCCCGCGGTCTGCACTTCGTCGAAACCGAGGAACACGCCGTAGTCGTGCGCAAGCCGGCTCAGCCCCTGGAAAAATGCCTTTTCCGCCACGCGGTGCCCGCCGGCACCCTGGATCGGCTCCGTGATGATCGCGACGATCTCGCCGCGGTGTTCCTGCAGGCTGCGTTCCACGCGCCGCAGCGCCTCCTCGGTCCGGAAGCGGTTCTCCGCCGCGGGTTCGTCGGAATCGACCGCCGGGAACGGCACCTGCACGTTGCCGCGGACGAGGCCGTGGAAATCTTTCGTGATCACCGGATCGTGGGAGAGCTCCGTGATGTTCAGCGCAAAGACCGTGCGCCCGTGGAAGGCCTGGTCGAAATAGAGGAAGCGCCGCGCGCCGCCCTGCTTGGGCCGCCGAAGGTCGTGCAGATTGATGAAGTACTTCATCATGTTCTCGACCGCTTCCGCGCCCGAGTTCACGGCGTAGATCTCCAGTTTCGGGTTCCGCATGCAGCGCGGGGCCACCGCCGCGAGCGTGCGGTAGTACTCCAGGCACTCCGGCGTGAGGAAATCGGGATTCGCGAGTTTGTTGTTCGCCGCGTAGCCCAGCCGCCGCAGGTAGTCGGGCTCGAGCAGGCCGGGATGGTTGTGCCCGATCCATTTCGACGCGTAGTAGCCCGCCCAGTCGAAGATCCGCTCCCCGTCGACCGTCGCCAGGCGCATGCCCTCGCAGCGCGCGAGGTCCACACAGAACGGATACGGGTCCGCGATCACGTACTTCCGCAGTTCCTCGATCATGGCCGCGCTGCGCGGGCCGGGAAAAACCGGTTGGCTCATGCT
>JACCEB011927743.1_pt1 | contig 10922 bp, 14 predicted proteins | sample 7454761 | NCBI WGS metagenome assembly JACCEB01 (sample SAMN15323454, study PRJNA562643) | freshwater metagenome | isolation source: river surface water | place: USA:Blue River Watershed | collected 2017-08-18 | reverse complement strand
TACTTTATTGCTAAGTCTGTACTAGAAGCTGCTTACTTAGTTAGTGGTTCACCCTTACGCGCTAAGGAAACTCCAGACTCTTTATTTGAGCAATGGGTAACCAAAACCTTTACTTCTGGTGAAAGTGACCTGATTAAGAAAGTTTGGCATACTTTTAACCAACAATCTAAAAAGTCTAATGTCCCAAATGCCCGTCTTGTTGATTATTTTGAAAGTCTAATTAATAAGAAACAAGAACAAAAAATAGGTGAAAGTGCGATCGCTCACCTCAAACATAATCGGACAATTGTAGATTTAATTGAAGAAACTACACGCGGTCTAAAACAATCACCTAGACCTACTACTTTTGCCGATTTACCTCTGCTTTACAACACAGATAACAACGGCTGGCAAAAGTGTGTCCAGTTCTTGAGTGAACATAGATCTATATATATAACAACAGCACCAACTCAAGCTTTATCTATCTTAGAAAGTGGCATTCCCGGCGTTGTTTTTGTAAATGAGAAAACTTCTCCAGTCCAATTACACTTACTAACTCAGTTTGCATCTGAGCATGGTTTTAGTTTTAATTTCACTCCAGATGCTCCCGGCACTGACCGTATGCTCGCAGAAAACCTACGCTCGGGTTATTTCTCAAAAGCTACAAGAAGCATAATGAGAAAAAATAAGAAAGATACAAAAATTACTGAATATAAGCCTGAAACTATCGTTATTGATGAAAACGGAATTGAATGGGGAGCGCATTATTATTGGGTAAGAGTTCCTCAACTAATTACATCAAATATGCTGGGCAATCGCAGCAAAAAAGATTCTCTTCTATATGGACATTCTACTAAGAGCAGATGGTTTAGTGATGTTCTCGCTGAATGCGAGTCAACTGCCAAAAACCGTAAGCTTGTCGCTTTTATCTCAGAGATGGGAACTGGTAAAACTGAGGCTCTTTCTAGACAGGTTAAAGGCTGGGGAACTAATATGCTGGCGATAGCTCACAGGGAACGCCTAACCCGACAAGCTGCACAACGTCTGGATTTAGTTGACTACAAAGCACAAGGTTATCGGAATGCCTCTGAAAAATATGAAGACTCTAAACGTCAGGGTCTAGCTATTACAATTAATACACTTTGTCAAGGTACTAACGAGCAAGGGTATTTACCTGACTTTAAAATTGAGGACTGGAAAGACGCAACCTTAGTAATTGACGAGGCAGAATCATTTGTAAAATATCTAATTACATCAGGAACTATTGCCGAAAATAGACAAAAAGCTATTACGGCATTAAAGACTTTAATTGAAAGCATTAATAAAGGAAACGGTAGAGTAATTTTAGCAGACGCTAACCTCAGAACCTCTACTATAAACCTGTTTGAACGTTGGCTTGCTGCTGATAAATTTGACCCCGAAGCCTCTAAATCAGATTATAATTGTTACGTAATTCTGAATACTTATAATAAGTTTAAAGAAGAGGGACGTAAGGCTATTTTTGTTAGTAATCAAGACGGACTAAATAGTGAAGTCTACCGTCAACTAATGCCAGAAGATAGCACTCACAAAGCATTATTCTTTACTGATGTTAAACAAGCGTCTAGTAAGTTCTATTTTGCTACTCAAAGCTTTGGTTCTTATCTGCGTGACCTTAAATTAGGAAGAATTTTAGATGCTGATACTAGACTATTTAAGGATGACCCAGACCATAACTTAGTTGAAGAATTACATTACGCTATCAAATGTCTTACCAAAGGCGTTATATTCATATCTCCTGTTATTGATTCCGGCACTGATTGGAACAACTTAGGCATTGACTGTGTGTACGGTATGTACATGGGTATCATGGGCATTGACAACACGCTACAACAGTTAGAACGTGTCCGCGACAACGTAACCCGCTTTATCTGGGCTGCTCGCCGCTCCTCTACTGGCATGGCTAAAGGTGATATTGTCAATCTGGAGAAAAACTTTGAAGATGTCCGCCGCAGCTATGACGGTTCTACCGCAGCTTTGAGACAAACATGGGCTGACATGAAGATACTTCAACAAGAAGAAATAGAAAGACGTATTTTACAACAGTTCCCCGACCTTGATTCCTCTATTCTTAGCTGGTATCAAATGTCTCTAGAAGAAAATTACTACGCTGCTCAAGAATTTAGAATTAACCTTCAAGCACGAATGCAGGAAAAGGGTTATACAATTGAACATCAAGAGTTTGATGTAGATCATGAGTTTATTGAAACCTTACAAAAATATGGGGAATCACAAAAAGAAAAGAAACTTTTGGAAATATCTTCTGCTGATTTATCCCTATTAGAATCCATTGATAAAAATGAAGACTCAATGCCTAAAGCTACTGCTAGAGCTAAGGATTTGAAAGGTATTCTATATGCTTTAGGCGTTAAAGAATCAGATTTATATGGATGGAAAGGCGGCTATTATAGCGAAGAAGAAAAACTAGAACTTGTCCGCCGCACATTAGGTAAACGTAGTAGGGTACGCCGGAAATTAGTTTATGGCTTTAGCTTTAGATGTGCCATGACTAATGGACAAGAAGAAATAGCAAAAATTATCTATATGGCGGAGGAGTTCCGCAATATGATTAACAGTTCAAATAGGTCAATCAAAGATACTCCTATGAGTATGAAAGCTGGGATTGATTTCATGCTTAATGTTATGGACATCCGTAAACTAGCCTACGCTTTATTAAATGAAGCGGCTAAACGTGGTAAGCGTGACGACGGTAGACCTATTATGTTTTTCCACAATAGAATGCCTATCATTATTGAAACAAATAAAATATTAGTTGAAAACAATACCTACGTTAAAAAGACATTCGGATTTAATGTGGACGTTAGACCTGAAATGGCAGCAACTAATATTTCTAAATTCTTCTCTAGTATTGGGTGGAATGTGGAAAAAGGTAGAAACCGTGAGGCTGGTCAAGGTAAAGCTTCCGACGGTAATGCGCCTCTTAACAATTACACAATCACAGAGGATGCTCTAACCCTTAAAGTCTGGACTGGCTGGGTTGCTCAATATGAAAACAAAGATGAGGGGATGTTTGCTTATTTCTATAATCCTAGTGGTGACGACGGTGGCGATGCTCTATGGCGACAAAAACTAGGGATTCCTGAAAAGGATAAATGGATTAGCAAGGAAGCATTTAAGAAACTCCATCAGATGAGTTAAAAATAGCCAAACAGCCAAAGCTAACTAACCGGACTAAACACCCGGTTACAGCCGTTTGTAGGTATTTGGGGAAAATTGACTATTTTTCTCTCTGTTTTATCAAAATTACTATTTTTGTAGCTAATAGGCTTAAATATATTAGAGTGTTAGCTATATTGTAACTAATATGCTTAAATAGTTTGACTATTTTTGGTTATTTTTTGGGGATGCGATCGTTACTAGCTACTTTTAAAAAAGTAGCCATTTTCTAGAATCCTTATATAGTAAGGGTTTAAAGGTGATCCAAAGTTGGTAATAGTAATAGAATTTAACGAACTTCGGATCACCCTGAAATCTATATACGACAACGGCTCTGGACAAATCACCCCGCGCGGGAAAACCATCCTAGTTGCCTGTGAACTTATAGTTTTATTGGTTTAGGTACGCGTATAAAATAAATATTCTAAAATTCAGTATAAAACTAAGAAAAAATCACTTGACAATTAATCTTAGATTTAATATATTGATTACATAAGGAAAAAACAACTTGCACAAAGGGTAAAACAAATGAAAAGAGTAATTGACGGCTACTGGGCAGAAGACTTTGACGGTTTGTTTGATGCTGAAGTTTTCTATATTCTCGATAATCAAATTGTTGATGGTGTTGAGATTGACTGCCAAAAAAACAATCACCCGGCGTGTGCGTTAGTCGGTGCTTATAACTGGGAGCATATCCCAGAACTCAAAGCTAAAGCACAAGCCCTTGGCATTGAGATTGACGGATTGTAAATGTTAGTTATCTCAAACAACAGACTCCCAGGTTGGGAGTCTTTTTTTATGTCTTTTATTTGTGTACGCGTATAAAATAAATTATCTAAATTCAGTATAATTCTAAGAAAAAACCACTTGACATTTAATCTTAGATAAAATATATTGATTACATAAGGAAAAACAAAACAAAGGAGCAAACAAATGACTACTACACTTTCTTTCCAAATCCGTACAGTAAAAAACCAAATCCAGGCCTGCTTACGTGAAATACAAAGAGGTGTAAAGTTATTCGTTGATCGTTTGATTATCCTTGAAGATAAACTAGAAAAATTAGAAATGCAGACAGTAAAAAAAGTAAAGCTGTCTGAAAAAGCAGCATTGATAAAGTCCCGCCTTATCGAGGGACTACAAGAGTGGACTTGTGATGAAAGTCCTGATTTTGTTAAAAAGACTTTAGAGGTCGTTGACCTCTGTAACGACTCCCTGTACTGGGAGAAATGGGGCAGAGAGTTGCTTTTAAGTAATTGGAAGAATGACGGATTTGCCCTACTGTCTAAAAAGATTAGACAGTACGCAAATATAAGATTACGGGCTAAAGATCCAGTAATCTTAATTGAGATTGACTTAGCCGATAACGGATTTTCGGTTAAAGAATGGGAAAACTACGGCAAGCGTCGCCTGTACGTTTATGGCGAGTCCGGAGAAGGGCTTGGATACATAGATATCAGGAAGGATGCAATCGTATCCTTTTCAGATAGCGAAGTTGTTGACGCTATAGTAGCCAACCGCGTTAAAGCTTGGCTACTTTAGAAACAGAGGTAAAAACAATGCAAGAATCATTAACATTTGATCAACAAGTAGCAAAAATCATTGACCTTTTAGCCAACGACTCCTGCGGGGGTTATGTGGCAAAACATTGGACAAAGTACGGGAAGAACCGTATCTATGTCTCTAAAGACAATGGACGCAGATTGAACGGGTACGGATATATTGACATTGATAACAACTGGGACTGTTCCCATGTTGACGGCTGGGCAAATCACTGGGCAACCGCCGCAGTTAGAAAGGTCATTGAAAATGCCTAAGTACCCGCTACGTGCCGTTGTTTCCCGGCACTACGATAAAGAATCAAATCGGTTTTGGGAACTACTAGAGTGTGGTCATTTATTTGGCAAGTACACTCTAGCCTCCGGTAAAGTATGCTTTTCAACAGTTGCCTTGCGAATGGCAACTAAAAGAAGATGCGACTTCTGTAAAGAGTAATTTGTTTTTTATCTAAAATATGCTTATAATCTATGTAATACTAGTTGTTACATAGATTTTTATTTGTGATTTTAATTAATAGGAATTAAAAAAATGAGATGGGAGAAATTACCACGACCTTGGACTAAAGAACAGTGCCGCCGTCGCTATGTAGAAGCTGATGACGACATAGGAATTAGGGGACTTGCAGACGCATCTGGACAGTCGAAGGGGACAGTCGAAGGCTGGGTAAGACGGGAGCTTTGGCTAGATCAGAGGCGACAGTACCGCGACACCCTCAAGACTACAATTCAAGAGAAGACCATTGAAAAAACATCTGAAAAAATATCAGATGAACTGTCAGATATTGTTATTGAAAATTACAAAGTTCACAAATTAGCACGTGATTATATTGCCAAAATTATTGAAGTTAAAGCTAGGCAATTAGCTGAAGATTTAAAGTTAGTTGGTGAGGAAAAGAAAAAAGCTATCTCTCAGCATAACGCCGCAGAAGTAAATCAATGGTCACAAGCGCTCAAGCGGTCAACAGATGCTATCAATGAAGTGCGAGGAGTTAAATACTTTATTGACATTAACGCGGCTGCTGATAAGCTATCTAAAGAGGGCTATGAAATTGTAGACCCTAGCAGTTACGCTAATACATTTAATGACGACTGTGATTAATCTTTGTCAAGATTAGTTTAAATATAATTAACAATAAAAAAAACCCGCCATGTTACTGGCGGGCTGTCTGCTTTATAACTTTTATAACCATTCAATTGTTGAGTCGTATTCCGACTCAACCTCTATTTGTTCGCTGCTACATATTACTGTTGCTGCGATTTTTATCTCCCATTCACCCCAGACGGTCATTGCTGCGTCTTCTGGATCTGGGTCTTTCCATATAATATCTATAGCATCACTGATTTGAACTTCCTTTGCTAACTTTTCAGCCTTTTTTGATGCCTGTTTCCATGACAAACTTTCGTCAATACCGTTTATTAACTGTGTTAATTCACAAACAAACTCTTGTTCTTTTGTAGTAGCCATTTGTGTACCTGTTTTTCTCTATATAATTAATATAATATATCTTAGATAAAATGTCAAGTGTTTTTTACTAGACTTATACTGAATTTTAAATACCTTATTTTATACAGACTTACTACTTAACAACAATAAAAAATCAGGAACAACTAACTGCTCCTGATTATTTGATTTTTTCTGTTTTATTAACTTAGTCTACCCACTTTCCTTCTTCTATTAACTCTTGAACCTGATTACGTAAATCGTATGCGTCCCCAATCCCCGAGGGGAGATTAAAATGCAGTCCGTTTTTTGTTAGCAATTCTAATTCCTCTTCATTTAGAAGAGGACGAACGTCTGTTACGAGCGCCCAGTCGTCGTTTATCTCCTCAACTTTTTCTATTAAATTGCCAAAGTTAGCCGCAAATATATCTAGGATTTCTATTCTGTTCATTGTTTTGTCTCCCGCTTTTGTTTATATAACTAATATAATTTATCTTAGATTAATTGTCAATACTTAATTTAAAACATCTATTTTATACATTTAATTGTTACTAATTATTTTTAATGTTATAGTATTAATTGCAGTCAGCATATAGGTAAAGCATAGTGGACATTAACATAAAAGTTAACATAAAAGGTTATAGAATTGAAGATTTAAAAAAAACTACTTGGTTTAGTAGTTTGTCTGATGCTGTGCCTGAATTATCTATATTGTTAGACTTAGGTGCTGTTATTGGTGTTTGTGGAGACCCTATAAAGTTTCATTTTAAGAGGTTAGATAATTCAAGCCTAGATAGTGCCGTGGCAAAGCTAACCGCTATGGGATATGAAGTATTATTTGACGCTTAACAAAAAGCCCTGGACTACCCAGGGCTTACTACTTATATTGAATGTTTCCTAGCAGGTCTCTTTAATGTTAACATTTCCTGCCTATATTGCCTTTTTAACGGCTGCCAGTCAATGTCCGTTATTTTTTGCCGTCCTATTTTTCCAATCTTTTTAAAATCTACATAGTCAGTCCCTAACTGATCAGCAGCATAACGGACAAGGCTTTCTGTATCCCAGTCTTTAACTGGGGTAGCGTCAACGGTGATATATGTGTTTCTATCTGTTTCAAAAGTTATGTACATTTGTTTTATCCTCTGCTCTGTTTTAACTATAAACAAAAAATCAGGAACAAATGTTTGTTCCTGATGACTCACTCAAAATTTTTATGTCTTACAGCATTTTATCCCAAAAATCGGGATTATCATTTAACTGCGGATGTGGAATATTTACCTCGCTTTCTTCTATCAATTGCCGGGCAATACCCCGACCTCTAAACTCTTCTTTGACTTCTATTCCTAAACATTCGCAGCTATCGTTTACTGTTTGGAAACCCGCCACAGTTTCCGTCTCATCGTCAACAAACAAATAAGCCTTTTCGTATTGCCAGACAGGGCTGCACTCTTCCCTGTCTAGCCACAAATCGAAATTAGCTGTTAGTTCTTCTAAATAGTTTTCTGGGATTTCTGCATCTGCGTTGTATTTGATAATCATTGTTTGTGTTCCTGTCTTTCTTTGTTTATATAATTAATATAATATATCTTAGATAAAATGTCAAGTGTTTTTATAAAATATTTTTTGACATTAAAAAACCCTGAGTCAATCAGGGTTTTATGTTTACTAAAATCTAATGCTCTCTGGTTTAAATAGTCCACATTTTAGTAGTTCCTTTAAGGATATTAGGTTTTCTCCAGTGTACTGCTCTAAATAAGCCTGTATTTCTTTTGGGTAGAAACCAGCTTCTGTCATTAATTTTTTTACTAAATTTTCTTCAAACTGTTTTTCATGTCTATCCCAAGAATCCAATATATGGGGGTTTTGTTTTAAGTAGTTGTAAGCCTGACCTCTACTTTTAAAGGTCAGTGATTTAGGTTTTGATATTTTTATTGAATATCTATATTTACCTCTACCAAAACCGGAATCATCGATGTACTTCATTTCTGTAGGTGTTTTATATTTTTCCTTCTCTTCGTAATACTTGGCAGCCTCTTCGTGACTTTTAAAGCCGTTTGTATATGTGATTGTTTCTCTGTCACAATGATCAGTTATTGTATATATCGGATTAGCGAAATCGCTAACCTTGTGAGGGTTACGGAGATATTCATTAATTTTTTTGTTTAATTCTTTTTCTTGTCTTGTAATTAAAGTAACCATTGTCTGTGTCTCCTGTTGTTTACTTGTTTTTTCCTTATGTAACTATAATAGTCTATCCACTATTTAAATGTCAACTATTTTTTTCTTATTTTTATACTGAATTTTAAAATATTTGTTTGATACAAATGCCGCACAGTTGGCGGCTAGTTACTCACAGCAAAGAAACATTTAGGCAACTAAATGTTTCTTTTGTTTTTTATCAGAGATATTTATTTTTTTATAAATTTTTACATAATTCAACTCTTATCTGGTCTGCTTCTATGGCTAAACTCCTTAGTCCATTTCTTACAGTCCAACTATATGCTGTACTTGGGTCTAGATTGTTTAATCCTAAATCTTTATAAGTTTTCCATCCTATAGAATATCCTTTTTTTGTTTTAGTTACATAGTACCCGTCACACCGTATCCGGTGCGTGGCTCTGGATGTCATTAGCACTAAATAGTCTAAAACAAATTTGTGTCTATTTTCTTTTATCCAGTGTTTGTCAGCAAATAGTGCGTCCCATTTTTCATTGAATACGTCGTATTTGCTACGACGTTTGTTTTTTACTGTTTCTACTTCTGCTACTGTTTCTGTTTCTACTTCTGTTGCTGTCTCTACTAGAACAAATTGTTGTCCTGGCATCTGGGCTATTAGCCCAGATAATTCAAACTCTAACAATATATCTGATATTACAAAATCAAATTTAGATTGTATTTCACCATAAGACAGCTTTTTGTTTTCGCAAAACATAACCGCAATTTCATTCATTGCATTTTCTTTTTCATCTTGTGTTGCCAATCTTAATTCTTTATTTTTCTTAGTAGCCATTGTCTGTGTTCCTGTCTTTCTTTGTTTATATACCTAATATAGCCTATCCACTATCTAATGTCAACTACTTTTTTCTTATTTTTATACTGAATTTTAGAATATTTGTTTTATACAGAATGACTAGCTACTCACAATAAAAAAACATCCAGTTGTCTGGATGCTTATTTTTTAGAAAGGTAAGTTGTCCGGTGTTATGTGGTTTCTTTCTTTTTTCATTTGCCTTAGCCAAGGTCTTAGGTATCGGCAATTTATTATTTTTTGTTCCTCTTCATCAGAGAAACCTTCTAACCAAGGTCTTAAATCCTGACCTTCTTTCCAAAAACTGCGTCTGCATATCTCGGCTATCGCCTGATCTAAGTCATCTGTTTCTATCAAGTTCCGGTTCATTGTCTCGTAAGTGCGTCCTGTTTTTATTAGAACTTCACTCACATAAGTTCGCTCAAGGCATAGACAATAGTTTGAATTCTTAATAGCAAAATCTAACAATGTAACGTCTTTTTTGTCTGTGTATATCTCCTTTATTTCGTATCCATGAATCTGTAATTTCATTTGTACTAGCTTTGCTACAAATTTTTGGTATGCGGTGAGTTGCTCTTTACACCATGCCGGGTTAAAATTTGTAACCATTGCTTTTCTCCCTGTCGTTTATTTGTTTTTGCTTACATACTTAATATAGTCTATCCATTAATAATATGTCAAGGGTTTTAAAAAATATTTTTTTTGACAAAATAAAACCCTGACTTAATCAGGGTTACAGGCTTATTCAGTTTGTTTTTTCTCAGCACGCTTACGCCGCATATATTCTTTTTTAGCTTGCCTTTGTTTCTCCAGTTGCTCTGGACTCATGCTCTGCTGCCACTTTCGTTTACGCGCTTTACCCTTTTCTGTGGCATTGTACCGGGCTTGCGCTTCAGCGTCATACATAGTTTGTTTCCTGTTTTAGATGTCCTATTATAGTCTATCTGTTTTTGAGTGCGATCGCCCCAAAAGAAGCGATCGCACTTAGAAAATCTATCTTACTGACTGAATAACAAGTGTAGTTGTTTCCGGTAAAGCAATGCCAGGGTAAGCAATACGCCAGGCATCATGGCTGTATAAGTTTTTTTCAACAAATCTTGGACATGGCACTTTTTTAATTTCCAACCCATTTTTGATTGACACTATTTTGAGCCTATGCCATTTAAAGCGGGTTTCTGGAACACCATTATACTTAGCTATACGAATAATAGAGGAATAGTCAAACAACTCATCTACAGTTTCCGATAAATGTTCGTTTTGCTGTTCTAATAGTGCATTTTGCGCTTCTAGTCGTTCGTTTTCTTCTGCCAACTTTGCGGCTTCTAGCAATGCTTGAGAATAGGTTTTTGGTATTTGGTGCGCGATCGCATATTGTCCAGTTTTACGGATAGTTGGTAGCACTTCCTCAAATACCCAATCTTGGAATTTTTCAGCGCAAGGCAACTTTGAACCAAATATCAACTGATAAATTCCAGGCTCTTCTAAGACTGTCACAGACTGGATTCCACCAGGTGTTTGCATTTTACAAACACCTTTATTCTTGTCTTTTATCTTCCTAGAAATTGCATTAGCAGGATCTTTGTAGCCTAAAACAGTAGCAACGTCATTGGCTATGGGTTTACCATCAATAAAACGAATGGGTTGCAAATCAAACTGAAAAACTGTTAAATTAGTCATGTGGCCTCTTACTAGGTTACTT
>JACCEB011881313.1_pt1 | contig 10924 bp, 13 predicted proteins | sample 7454761 | NCBI WGS metagenome assembly JACCEB01 (sample SAMN15323454, study PRJNA562643) | freshwater metagenome | isolation source: river surface water | place: USA:Blue River Watershed | collected 2017-08-18 | reverse complement strand
GCAAGCCAAAAATCGATTTAAATAACTATTTTATCCCAGAAGCTATTCTTTATCTCAAAGCAAAAACGGTTTTGCTTTGTGGAAATGATGGGCATTTAAAAGAGTTTATAGAAGAGGAGAGTAAAAAGGGTGAAGCCAATCTTGAAGCTTTAGAACAAAGCTTGGTGAAATGCGCTGGGGTTTTGGCCAGAAAGGCTAAATTTGATGTGGAAGATGGTTTTGGTTTAGAAAGTGTCGCAAACAAAATCGCAATTATTTCGCAGAAGATTTCGCCTGAAAAGCAAATCGCTTTTCTTGACAAAATCCGCGAACTAAACCCGCCTGAAGATCTGTCGCTAGTCCTCGATAAAATCCGCGCTTTAATCGAGGGAGCTAATGCCCAAAATGCTTCAATGCCAGGAACTCATGATAGAGAGGAAAGGGGCGATTTAGATCCTGGTCGGTCGATAAAAAAGCCGAAGCTAGGAGATCAAAATTCGCAAACTCCGTCGGTAACCAATAATATAGCTGAGCGTCCCTTATAAGTCGCGCACGAAATTGGCAATCAAAGCTCTAAATAAATTACCAAGGGCTTGATTGCATTTTGGTCGCCAAGATTTCGCCAAGAGTTTTCTAAAATATTGCCAAAAGATTGAGCTAAAAAAATGCCAGATTGGCAAAATTGAGGTTTTGAGAATTTTTAAATCAGCTACATCTGGGGTTTGGTGCGGACGGAGGGACTTGAACCCACATGCCGTGAGGCGCTAGATCCTAAGTCTAGTGCGTCTGCCAATTTCGCCACGTCCGCATACCTGATGTTAAATCACATCAGGTAAGATGAATGACCATCTTACCTGATAAGACTTGCCCCGGATTTAAACGCCGGGGCTCAAATCTTAGTTAGCAGGAATTACGTCAATGAATGTGCGGTTTTTGTGACCGCTTTTCACAAATTTTACTACTCCTGCAATCTTGGCAAAAATTGTATGATCTTTTCCGATTCCAACATTTTTACCAGGATGCCATTTTGTTCCTCTTTGACGAACAATAATGTTTCCAGCTTCAACAGCTTGTGAGCCGTATTTTTTTACGCCGAGCCTTCTACCCGCCGAATCGCGACCGTTCCGTGAACTACCACCCGCCTTCTTCGTTGCCATGACTTACTCCTATGCTTTGATTGATAAGATTTTCAGCAAAGTTTGCTGTTGACGATGTCCGCGCTTTCTACGCGAATTTTGTCTTCTTCTTTTTTTGAAAATGATAACTTTATCACCTTTGAAGGTTTTGACGACTTCAGCTTCAACTTGAGCGCCCTCAACAACTGGAGCTCCTAAATTTACTTCGCCTTTTTCGTCTTTAACCAACAAAACTTTGTCTAAGGTTACTTTAGAACCAGCATCGCCGACCAATTTTTCGACAATAATTTTTTCATTCGGCGCTACGCGATATTGCTTTCCGCCGGTTTCGATAATTGCAAACATGTTTTCTATTTGATTAACTTGGGAATTGTCATCTCAAGGAAAGGGGGGCGCAACCTATTGGCGACGATCTTTTTGTCAACATTTCAAACAAAATCATGTTCGAAGAATATTTTACCGCAAAAAAAAGGCTTTATCCACAAAGTGTTAAAGGTCGATTTCGCAAGTTAAAATGGCTGCTCAACGCCCTATTTCTCTCGATATATTTACTGTCTCCTTTTTTAAGATTTGATCGCGGAGAAAATGCCCCAAATCAAGCAATATTGATCGATTTGCCAAACAGCAAAGCCTACTTTTTTTGGATCGAAATTTGGCCGCAGGAGGTTTTTTATTTGGCGGGAATTTTGGTTGTCGCTGCAGTAACGCTCTTTTTTGTAACTTCGCTGTTTGGCAGGATTTGGTGTGGATACGCCTGTTTCCAAACGGTTTGGACTGACTTATTTATCGCCTGTGAAAAAATTTTTCAGGGCGACCGCAATCAAAGAATATTGCTCGATCGCAAAAATAGTTTTGAAAAATATTGGCGCAAAGCCGCAACCCATATCAGTTGGATAATTATCTCTTTGATCACCGGCTATGGCTTTGTGATGTATTTTAATGACGCCATAACTTTGCCCCAAAACATCAATTTCGGCGTTTTGGGATGGATCATCGGAATTGCCGCCGCGACTTACGTAATGGCTGGTTTTGCTCGCGAACATGTGTGCACTTACATGTGTCCATATTCGCGCTTTCAGTCGGCAATGTTTGACAACAACACCTTGATCATTTCTTACGATCAAAAAAGAGGCGAGCCGCGAGGAAAGTGGGACGGAGACTCGTCTAAAAAAGTTGGGCATTGTATTGATTGCAAACAATGCGTGGTTGTTTGTCCAACCGGAATTGACATCAGAAATGGCCTGCAAATGGAGTGTATTGCTTGTGGCTTGTGCATCGACGCCTGCGACAATGTAATGAAAAAAATCGGCTTGCCGACGGGTTTAATTCGATACGATACAATGGCTCACTTGCTTGATCCAAAGCCCGAGAAAAAATTTAAAATTTTGAAGCCGCGAACTTTTTTTTACGGCGCAATTTTGACCGCTGTTTGTGCAATAATGCTTAAAAGCCTGATCTTTAAGTCAAAGCTGGAAATCAGCGCCATTCCTGATCGCAACCCTCTTTATGTTAAGCTATCTGACGGCTCGATTAGAAATGGTTACACCGTTCGCGTTATCAATAAAACTCATCAAAAAAAGGTTTTTGAACTCTCGGTAATATCGCCGCAAGAAGCTATTTTAAAGGGATCGGAGTTAATCGAAGTGCAAGCCAACGAAGTTAAAACGGTTAAGGTTTTTGTGATTTTTCCACAAAATTTTGTTGAGAAAAACGAGGAAGGGCGCGGACTGGTTGAGTTTTTGATTAAAAATGAAGCTGAATCAAAAAAGGTTGAAGCGGTCTTTATTTCAAAATGACAAATCCAATCAAGCCAGGCCGATCAAGCCTTAATCCATTTGCCGTCAACTTTTTTGTAGAAATTTGTCGGCTTGATTTTGCTGATATTTTTGCCTTCTTCAAAAAAATAAAAAACTCGCGCGAATGACGACAAAAATTGCGCCGATGGCTCGTCAACAAACAGCAAAAAATCAGCGGAATTTTTATTTTCTTCGACGTCGCTAATCAAAACAGGCTGGCGCGCCGGATCAAAGTTATCATCGCTTGCGACAGCGTGCGGAATAAATTTATTTCTGCCGTAATTCCAGAGTGCGGTATCGATTTCCTGGGTTAAATTTTTGTCCTTACAAAGAATCAAAACGCGCTTTTTTTCACTTAGTATTTTTAGCAAAAGCGGCGCGATAGATTTGCTTGTCGCCTCATCGGTTTGGTAAAAATTGACTTCTGGATTCATAACAAGTCAGCAAATTCTTTTAAAATATCGCGATAAAGCGGGCGCTTAAAACCGACGATTGAGCTAACAATTTTATCTTTTTCGATCCATTTCCAGTCAGAAAATTCAGGGGTTTCTCCGCATAAATTTATTACGGATTCTTCGCCTATAAATTGGACGATATACCAGCGCTGCTTTTGCCCCAAATACTTGCCGCCCCAAAATTTTTTCTGAAGTTTGTAGGGCAAATTATAGTAAAAATAGTTCGAGCTTTTTCGAATAATTTTAACCGCCTCGGCTGGAATTCCGGTTTCTTCAAAAAGTTCGCGGAACATTGCTACATCTTCATCTTCCGCTGGGTCGATTCCACCTTGTGGCATTTGCCAAGCGTCAGAGTTGTTGTCGATTCTTTTGCCGACAAAAATTTTTTTCTCGGGATTAATCAGAACAATGCCAACACCGCTGCGATATAGATAATCTGGCTTGTCGGGGCTTTTGATCATTTGACTTGATTGGATTGATTTAATAAAAATTTCTACACTCCAATTCTAAAATTCCCAAGAAAAAAATCGGGAAAAGCACATCTATGAAATTTATCTCAACGCGCCTTTCATCTCCTTCATTATCTTTTGAGCAGGCAATATTTGAAGGTCTCGCTCCCGATGGCGGGCTTTATGTTCCTGATTTTTTGCCGCAACTTGATGACGCCAAATTAGCAAAACTTTCAAAACTCAACTACGAAGAACTATTTTTTGAAATTACCAAATATTTTGTTGATGGCGAAATAAGTAGCCAAGAATACCGCGGCATCATCAAAAAATCTTACGCCAACTTTTCTCATTCCGCGATCGCCCCATTAAAACAAATTTCGTCTAATCATTTTTTGCTCGAATTGTTTCATGGCCCAACTCTCGCTTTCAAAGATTTTGCCCTGCAGTTTTTAGGAAATTTGCTCGAGCACTTTTTGGCGAAAAATAATCAAAAAATTGTTATTATTGGCGCAACATCGGGCGACACTGGATCGGCTGCAATCGAGGGATGTAAACATTGCAAAAGTGCGCAAATTTTTATTATGCATCCGCACAATAAAGTTTCGGAAATTCAGCGAAAACAAATGACGACCGTTGATTCGGGCAATGTTTTTAATATTGCGGTTGAAGGAAATTTTGACGACTGCCAGGCGATGGTAAAAAAAATGTTTTCAGATCAGTCGTTTTTGGGTGGCAAAAAAATGGTCGCGGTAAATTCGATAAATTTTGCGCGAATCATGGCGCAAATCGTTTATTATTTTTATGTCGGACTCAGGCTTGGAGCCGACAAAAACCAGGTTATTTTTTCGGTGCCAACTGGAAATTTCGGCGACATTTACGCTGGATTTTTGGCGAAAAAAATGGGTTTAAAAATATCAAAGCTGATCATCGCTACCAACGCCAATGACATTCTAACTCGCTTCATCAACGACAATGATTACACCAAATCATCAATGATCGAAACAATTTCTCCGAGCATGAATATTCAAGTCTCGAGCAACTTTGAAAGGTTGTTATTTGATGCGCACAAGCAGCAAAATTGCGAGGAAAGAGTCGCCTCGTTAATGTATGAATTTGAAAAAAACGGCGCCCTCAAAGTTGATTCAGACGTTCTAAAATCTATTCGCAAAGACTTTGCCGCTTTTGCTTGCAGCGATATCGAAACTAAAAAAGAAATTTTAGAAACTTACCAAAAAACCGGCGAAACCCTTGATCCGCATACTGCGATTGGAATTTTTGCCGCCAAAGAATATGCCAAAAAAAGCGAATATTTTGGAGAGCAGATTGTAACTCTGGCTACAGCTCATCCGGCGAAATTTGCCGATTCGGTTATTGATGCCGGCGCGCCAAAGCCATCTTTGCCAAATTTTTTAAGTGATATTGAAAGTCGCCAAGAAAAGTTTTCGATTTTGCCGAAAAATTTTGATCAAATTAAAAGCTTTATTGCGGAGCGTGCGTGAAATTATTTGAGAAATATTTGTTCAAAAAAACCGGCTTCGCTTTCTTATCGATTTTAGGCGTCTTGATACTTTTGATTTGGTTCAGTCGCGCCATTCCTTTTGTGAAATATGTCACCGAAAATGGCGTCGCGATTAGCAAATTTTTCTATTTGTTTGTTTTGATTTTGCCGTGGTTGCTGATGTTTGTTATCCCGATTTCTCTTTTTGCCGGAGTTTTGCTGATCACGAATCGAATGATTGCGACCAACGAAATTACCATACTTAAAAACTCTGGCTTGACTAAACTTCAGATTTCCAAACCGATCATCTTGATGGCATTTTTAACTTCGCTTTTTTGCTTTTTGCTTTCGATGTTTTTGATGCCAGCGGCCAACAAAGAACTAAGAATTTCGCGCGTTAATATCGAAAATAATTACGCCAACCTTTCTTTCGCTCCGCAAACTTTTGAATCGCTTAAAGATTTGACGATTTACGCCCGCAAAAAAGATGAAAATAATCGGCTTTCTGGACTGCTGCTTTACGACAAAAGAAATCCGGAATATTCGATGACGATTACCGCCCAATTTGGCAGAATTTCGATTCAGGATAAGTCGGCTTTGCTGTTTATGGAAAATGGAACGATTCAAAAATTTAACCACCAAACGCAAAAGACCGAAATTATCAATTTTGACGACTATGTTTTTAATTTGACCGAAAATCAAAAAGGCGCCCAGGGCTACAATTGGAAGCCGAGCGAGCTTTTTATAGATGAGTTGCTTAACCCCGATCCAAATATTTCTGCGGACGCTTTGTCGCATTATCGCTCTGAAATTAACCAAAGAATAACCTATCCGCTTTTGCCAATTTCGTTGACGCTAATTGCGCTCAGTTTTGCGCTTTCTGGCTACTTCAGCAGAAGAGGCGGCATTAAAAATACAGTTTATGCAATTATCGTCGCCGCAGTTTTTTTGGGGCTAATTATTTCGAGTCATAACTTAATCGAAAAATCGCCAAAATTCATTCCGGCGCCTTATTTAATCATGATCGCTCTCTCGATTTTCAACTTCAAACTCTTGGCTAAAAAATGAGAAAAATTAACGTTTATTTGGCCAAGAATTTTTTGATCAGATTTTTCCAGATTAGTTGCGGGTTTTCTTTGTTGCTTTTTTTCATCAATTTCATCGATTCGATGGACAAAACTAGCGAAAGTCAAAATCCGATTTACCTAGGAGTTATGCTGGCTGCAACCCAAGTCCCAAGCTTTTTAAATGATGTGGTTTCGTCATTGGTTCTGATTGCCACCATCGTCACCTTTTTCACTTTGTCGTCCCGAAGCGAAATCACGATAATGCGAATTAGCGGCTTTTCTTTGTGGCAAATTATTCGACCAATCGCTGTTTCGGCGGTTATTTTGGGGGTTTTCTGGATTACAATTTTTGATTTGGCCTCAATTAAGTTAATGAAGTATTTTCATCACCTGGAAGACCGATACGTTAAAAATGAATTGCGCGAAGTTAGCTCTCCTCAAGGCGGCATCTGGCTTAAACAAAACAACCTAGAAAACCCGGGCGAGGAAATAGTTTTTTTGGCGCAAAAAATTTACAAAGATGAGATCGAATTTGCCGACGTAACCATTTGGTTTTTCAATGTCCAAAACGAGTTTTATCGAAAAGTTGATGCAAAAAATTTAAAGCTAAACAAGGGCGTTTGGCTGGCCAAAGAGACAATATCAAATGACGAAAAGACCCTAAACAAAAAGGTCGATCAGTTAATTATTCCAACTGATTTAGACGCCGATTTTGTTAAGCAAAAAATCATCAACAACTTTCAAGACGTAAAAATATTTTCGATATTTGAGCTGCCAAGTTTGATTAAAGATCTCGCCTCTTCCGGCTTTTCTCCGACAAAATTCAGAATTTATTTTCACTCGCTTTTGTGTAAGCCAATTTTATTCGCCGCAATGGCGATGATTGCTTGCTATTTCAGCCTTAATCATATTCGAAATCAAAACACCGTATTTCTAATTCTGTGCGGAATTGTGATTGGATTAGTTCTTTACATAACCTCGAGCATCATCAACGCCCTTGGGTCGTCATCGATAATTCCAGTTTTTGCGTCGACTTGGATGATAACAATCATTTGGCTCGCCATCGGAGTTCTCTTGATCTACCGCAAAGAGAGTCTTTGAAGCTTGAATTTTGTTTCGGCAGCGAAACGATCAAAAACCACTCAAATCAATTTATTAAAAAATATGAAAAATAAATTCCTTCTAGCCGCATCAATTGCGGTTCTATCCCTAACATTTTCATGCAAAAACAAAAGCGAAGAAATTAAAGCAAACAGCGGTCAGCTAAAAGATCTACCAGCTTGGGTTCTTGATCCGGCGGTTAAAGATGGCGTTGCTGGCGTTGGTATTGCAAGCCCTTCAAAAGGCGGAATCAAATTTCAAATTCCAAAAGCTGAACTTGACGCAAAAGCAAATATTGCCGCGACAATTCAGTCAGAAATCTCACGCATCACCAAAGATTCAATGCGCTCCGCAAATGTTAATGGTAACGACGACGTTGAAGAATTTTTCGCACAAGCGACTAAAGATGTTGTGAAAAACTTACCTCTTTCTGGAGTTAAGCGCATCAATATTTTCAAGTCTGAAGACGGAACGCTTTATGTTCACATGCTTCTTAGCAGCGAAGATTATTCAAAATTCTTAAATGATGGCCAAAAGGCATTCGAAGCGCGTTTGGCTAAATCAAATATGGGTCGCGAAAGCATCGCCAAAACTCAAGAAGCCACTAAAGAACTTTTCTCTGAGCTTGAAAAAGAAAGAGGCGAAAAAACTGAAAATAACGAAAAAGCGGCTCAATAATGAAAAAAATCATCGCTTTTTTTATCCTTTGTTCAGTCATCTCCTGCGCCTCCAAGAATTGGGCGGCAGAAGAAGCTAAAGCCAGCGCCAAAGCTGGCGCCGCTTCTGGACGAATCAATGCTAGCGAAAGCAATAACAAAGATATTTTTAAAGAAATTGATTAAGAAACTTGTTATCGCGTCGATCTTATTCGTCGCATCTTGCGCCTCCAGTCAAAATCAGGCTGGAGAGCCTTCTTGGTATCTCTCTCCAAAGCAAAATAATTCACAAAATTTTTATGGAGTTGCCTTCGGTCCAAATTTAGAAGAGGCCACAAAATCAGCATTAGCTGATGCGGCGGCGAGGCTGATGGTCAGTATTTCGTCCGAATCGACACTTTTGCGCGAAGAAGATAACAGCGGCGCAAACGAAGAAATGCGCCAGCAAGTTAAGCAAAATATCGAAAAAATTGACTTCACCAATTTTAAAGTTTCGCGCAGTCAAAAAAGTAGCGCGCAACTTTTTGTTGAGGTTGAAATTGAGCGCGATCCATTCATCCGCGATCAAAAAGAAAAAATAGAATTTAACGAAAGGAAAATTTCCGATCTCGAGCACGGCCTTGATAGCGCCAATCCGGTTCAAAAAAGAGCGTCTTTAACTAAGATTTTAGACATCTCAAAGCAGGTTGAGCTTTCAAGCAGAATTTTGTCTGGGGCGGGAGTTGCTATCGATCTAAAATCAAAACTAAACCGCATCGCAGCCTTTCAAAATCAATTTAATCAGCTGACTAGTAAAATTGAGTTTTTTTTCGAAATCGATTCGCCGCGCGAGGTTGCGCAAATTATTCGCTCGGCTCTCAACAAAGAAAAAATCGCTATTTCGAATAGCCGCGGCGGGAAAAATCAGATCGTTATTTCAATTAAATCCTCATCAAGAAATAGCGAAGTTTATGGCGCAAAAATGACCAAAATCGCACTCGATTTTGAAAATATTTTTGAAGGAAAAGTAATCGCCAGCAATAAAATCGAGGTCGGCGGAAGTTCAACAATTAGTGAAAAAGAGTCTTACGCCGCGTCTTTAAAATCACTTGAAGACGAAATCGAAAAACAAGGAATTCTTAAAATAATTGGAGTTATCAACTAAGATATGAAACTGGGATATTTGCTAATTCTTGGCGTTTTGAGCGCCTGCTCGACAACAATTGGAAACTTTGATGGATATCAAAAGCAATTTTTGAGCAAAAGTAAGTTTATGCCGAGCAAAGAAACGCTCGAGGGCAAATCTTCAAAAATTGTCGTATTTCCACTCGAACATAATCAAAACCAATTGGCCGTTGAAACAAATCTTGGCGAGTCTCTGGCCAACAATATCGAGAACGTTATCGGTAAAAACCGACTTGGCGAAATCGTTGATCGGAAAGCGGCTTTAAAACTTCAGGAAGAAATCAAGTTGTCAGAAATGAATAAAACGGGGTCTTATAAAGGTCCGATTGTTGCTGATTATGCGGTTTCTGGAGCGATTTCAAATGCCGGCTTTACTAGTAAATACTCGAGCGGCTCAACTTATTACAATCCTCAAAGCAAGCAGTTTGTTTCAATCCCGCCGAAATATACTTACTCATCAGACGTCGCCGGAAATATCAAAATCTATGAACTTCCATCACTTTCGGTGGTTGAATCAATTGAGTTCTCGGCAAAAAAATCACGTTCTGAGTCAGTGCAGCAAGAAGGCGGCCTTTCGCTCGGCGGAATCCAGATTGGCGGCAAAAAAGCTGAAGGCGCTGATCGCGATGATAACTTGATTCGAAAGGCGGCTGAGGAGGCGGTTGCCGACGCTGAAATTGACATCAAAAACTTTTTTGCGCGCAAAGGCTACATTTTGGAAAAAAGAGTCCTTGACAATAAATCAATTTTTAAAATTTCTTTAGGGTCATCTGACGGAATAAAGCAAAACGATAAATTCGAAGTAGTTGGCCAGTTTGAATCAGAAAATCCAATCACCAACGAAATCGAAATTGAGCGAAAAATTATTGCGGTCGGAACAGTGTCAGACTTAATTGATCCAAAAAGCAGCTGGGTTGTTATTGATGACGCAAAAAAAACTGAGGCAATTCGACTTGGCGATTCAGTAAAATTGAAATACAAAAAAAACTCCTTCGCCAAGTTTTTTAAATTACTAACATCTTTTATGGAGTAGCTATGAGTCAGGAAAAAGAAAAAGGTGGCGGGCTCTATGATATTGCGGCGGAAAAGGCCGGTAACTTTTTCAATAAAAACGCTCACAGGAAAGCGGTTGGGACGGTTTTGTCACTTTTGGCGTCAACTGTTTATGTGGCTTCGAAGATTTATGAGGTGTGCGGCAGTGCCGTTAAAGAAGTCTTAGGAGCTGTTGTAAGCTCTGTATCTGAGGGATCTAAAGCTTTATGGAAAGAATATGCTGAGCCGTTTTTAAAGGTAGTGACCAAGCCATTTTCGGGATTTTCCGACTTTTGTAAAAAAGGAGCGGGTTTTGCCTTTAGTAAGGGGAAAGATCTTTACGGATATTGTAGCAGCAAAAAGTCTGTTAGCGATGCGCATGAACAATCTGATCTTGAGAGTGCAACCAAAGAGGTGATCAACACAATGGGGCATAAAGATAACGTTCCATCGGGACATCCTCAGCCAACATTTTGTCAGTCAATTAGTTCATTTCTTTTTCCGGAGCTACCATCAGGCGATCCTCAACCGACATTTTATGAGCGCCTTTGTCAGGTACTTGGTTATGGCCGAGGTGGTGGTAAGTAAGGT
>JACCEB010606878.1_pt1 | contig 10927 bp, 7 predicted proteins | sample 7454761 | NCBI WGS metagenome assembly JACCEB01 (sample SAMN15323454, study PRJNA562643) | freshwater metagenome | isolation source: river surface water | place: USA:Blue River Watershed | collected 2017-08-18 | reverse complement strand
GCGGGACCTATGAAAGAAAAGATGGATGCATTAATAAAACGAATACCCATACAACCCATACAAGAAAAAGGTATGGATCCTAGACAGATATTCGCTAAGGATAAAGCTGTCGATATGCGAGTGAAACCAGCAAGACCGCCGACCACAGCAGAATCAAAGTCTGTTGAACGAACAGATCCGGGCGCGCTAGATGGTGGAAAGAAAGGAAGGAGACCCAAAAATACTAAATCGCGAAAGGGAAAATCAATGCGAGGGGGAAAATTAATACGAAAAGGAAGGGGGAGGAGAACTCGAAAAAATAAAAACCCAAGAAAAAACAACAAATAATTTACAACGTTAATAAATTTATTTATTATTTATTAACCTTGCTATGAACGAATATTTACGCGGAGTAACCTGAAAAATGTATATTTTGTACCTTGGTATCATTATTATTTTTGGCCACTAAAGTATCTATCTGATCTGGTCTAAAAGACGCAATTTTACACCTACAGTCGCCTTCTCCATATGATACCCAAACGAGGCTTTTTTGTCCCGCCATGGCAGCAGTTAATGGGCGGCATTGAGTAATTCCAAGCGGAAAATTTAAAAATGATTCATCACCACCATCGCCCAATATAAATGGGTCCGAAAATGATTCTAAAGATAAGGTGTGCGCATTAATTTTGTAAAAAAACATAAAATATATATGAATTGGATGAAGATTTCTTGTTGTTATATATTTGCCTGACTCATCTAATATTATAAATCCTTCTGACATTAGAAGGGCTCTAACTGCTTCATACCCTGGTGTTAAAAATTGATATATAAGATATTGCTCTTCTTCGGATACAACCTCATTGTCTTTCTGATTAAAACGAACCAAATATTTCCTGTCGCCGTTATAGCCATGTATTGGATGATTCATTATATTTTGTGTAATACGGCGTATCATGTCAATTCCAAATACAAATAATCTATCCACCTCCTCGTTAGTGTAGAAATTTACTATTTCATCAAAATCGGTCATACCAGAGTGATACTTCTCCTTCAATCGTTCGTTTAAATGCTTAAAAATATTCACTTTGATATGTCCAACCGCTATTAATGAGTTATCCCACTTCATAAATGGTGTTGTACAAGATACTCTGAGATCACAATGAGCGAAATATGCGTTTATCTTATTAAATACATCTGAATTTGGTAGTTGAATTGTTTTCCACGTATCGTCATCATCATCCGGACCAAAATCTCCCTCTTCAAACTGTTTCCCATCTAAAAGAGAATTAATATTTGATGGGTCATCAACACTAGAATCAAACGGTTTATAGTAAAATACCATACCTCCAACATTACGTTTATTTGAAGGGCGAGATGTCATACTATAATTCAATATCATACATTTCCAGGGGCAAAATGTTCTATCTGCGTCTTCATACTCAAAATAAAATAAAGCATAGTTCTTTTCTTTCTTTTGATACCACGAAATACAATTAGCCAGGGCGGATTCCCGACACTTTTCAAGTTTTGTAAATGGATCTCTGCCCGTTGTATCTGGTTGATATGGAAACGAATAACCAATCTGGTCGCCGCGTTTTACAATTTGAACTCGTGTTAATGATTGTTTCCATGCGCCACCGTCTATCATCCAGCCATTATAGGATGGGTATCCGTCAGATTTTACTGTTTCGGGATCAACTGGGAATATATGACTTGGAGTGTGTTTGGGACCGACAGACCGTTCTTTAGGATGTATGCATTCTCCATTTCGACTGCCGGTAATGTAAACTGTATTTACGGTAGTAGGAGGCGCACCCGCACTGGTATAATCAGTAAACATGTTTAATACTCGCGCATCAATCGGGGAAGATTCATCTCCACAGATACTGCCTAGAATCCGACTATTGTTAAAAATAGAAGTAGCAGCGGGGGTGCTCCAATCAACCCGTATCATTGTTATCATTGTAAGGTCTAACGATGTTGTTCCTAGAGGTGGGCGCCAAAAACCCCATGGTGTAAACCATTTATTGAATATACTACCACTTGACTTTACATAGGCATCATTCTTATCTGGATTATTATAACGGGTGTTAAAAAACTCCATTCTCCTCTTCATAGAAGCATATGACCTATTTATAAATTCTTCAGTAACTGGCCTATGAGTTGTACTATCTAGACAAATACAACATCTCGAAGTACAACAGTAATAGGACACTTGCCCGTCATCTCTAAGCCACGTAAGGCTCGGATTAAAAATGCTTAAGGTTTGGGTTTCACTGTCTGAAAATCCAGTAGCCCCTTTAAACTCAGCAATTAGATTGTGAGTAATATCGCTCATAGTATCAACGAACTGGCCACCGCCGTGTTGGTTTTGTTTAATAAATGATGTTGCTAACTTTCTAGTTGATGCTTGCCTGACTCCCGCGCCAGATTGTTCTAGTTTAAAGTTCGACGGCAATTCAATCTTTAAATTGGCTGGCTTAAAACCCTTATTAAGATTTATTGCCTTTATGCCACATTCTGATTTATCCGCGATACGCGCCATCATTGCGTTATCGTACGCCTCTTCTGGATCAAATATATCACCATTATTAGCCCCACCGATATAGTTATTGTGAGTAATTATTTTACGCTTTTTTACCGTTTTACGCCTTTTTACCGTTTTACGCTTTTTTATTGAATTGATTGCTCTTCTAGATTGTCTATATTTTTGTGGCCTCGTCATTATATTATACTTATAAAATATTTATAAATTATCCATTTAATCTCATTATTCACCATTACTTATCCTTACGTATTATAGTGTTCATAATTATTACCATTAATTGTAAGGGTAATAATTTATTATATGATCAAGAACAGCATTGTATTGCTTAACTAATATCGCCATCTTTGTATGACCAAAATTCAATATTAGTTACGGGTGTATTATTATCATTTTGAGATACTAAAGCGTCTAGTTGACTAGATGTAAACGCGGCAATCTTAGATTGACAATCGCCCTCTCCGTATGACACCCAATAATGTTTTTCTCCATCGTCTTGTCCAGATGCGTTTTTAACCTGGTTCGTTGTAAATCCCATGGGAAAATTTAAAAATGACGTGGTTTCGTCCTTTAATATCATAAATGGGTGTGAAAATGACTCGAGAGCCAATGTATTCTTATCAATTTTGTAAAAAAACATAAAATAAACAGTTGTTGGGTGAAGATTTCGAATCGCATCGTACGACGGTTGTTGTCTTTCAAAAGCAAATGTGGTTTGTGCTGGCGGCGGTTGTATAAATCCAAGTGATATTAAAAACTTTCTAAGGGGGTCGCCATCGCTTATAAAAGTGTATGTTTTATGTTGAACGTCTTTTGTGCCAGGATAGTTAATATCTACAAGTTGTTTAACATTTACAATATATTTTTTATCACCATTAATGCCGTGAGTTGGATCATTCATTATATTATCATGACTCCATTTTATTAAATCAAGTCCATAATTAAATAGATGATCTTTGGGAATTTGGCGCTGTCCATCGACAGGATCGCCGTTGTAGTATCGCATAATTGTATCATAATCCTCTCCGAAAAACGGTATAGCCTCCTTTAACCGTTCATTTAAATACATAAAAATATCTGTTTTTATGTGCCCAACCGCGATTAAAGAGCCGTCTTTCTCTACAAATGGTGTGGTACAAGATACTTTTAAGCCAGATAAGGGCGTGAAATATGCTTCAATCTTTTTAAATATATCTGAACCAAGCGGCTGAAGTGTTCTCCAAGATGTATCCCGTTCGGATTCAAATTCTGCGCCATCTAAAACAGAATTTATGCCGCCTGTATTAGAAGTGCTCGCGTCAAACTGTTTATAATAAAATACCATACCCCCTGTTCTGTTTTTGTTTGTTGGATCAGATGCCATTACGTAATTCAATATCATACATTTTCGAGGGCAAAATGTTCTAGCCGGGTCTTCGTAATGAAAATAAAATAGGGCATAATTTTTTTCAGTTTTTTTTGGCATGGCCCATGAAATACAATTAGCAAGTGAAGATTGCGTACTTGTTTCAGGATTAGCATAAGGATTTCTTGGTGCTATACCTCGTGGTTGGTATGGAAACGCAAGAGCAAATGTATCGCTGTTGACGCGCTTTAAAACCTGTGCTCTAGTTAATGATTGTTTCCATCCGTTATCAGCTTCAAAGCCCGGTCCATTCCATGGGCCAACTGGTGCGCCAGGATCAATAATGTTGTGCTTTTTAGCTATAAGAGGCATAGTAACACTAAGTGCGCCAGGATTAACGCACTCGCCACTACGACTTCCAGTAATATAAACTGTATTTACAATATCAGTTTGCCCTGTAACCTGATTAAATATATTAATTACTCGCGCATCAATAGGACCTGATGACACGCGACCGTTAATACACGCATCAAGCATCCAGCTCTGAAGACAGTTAAAACTGTGACCCTGTCGTTTAATTATTGTAACCATTGTTACATCGCTTCTATTGGTGCCTTCCGGGGAAGCCCAAAACCCACCTGTTGAAATCCACTTATTGAACATACTGCCAGGATATTTTACATATTTATCATCTGCGTCTGGGTAATTGTCTGTGGCATAAAACTTCATTCTTCTAACCATTGCGGAATATGATTGTTTTACAAAATCGGCAGTAACAGGAGCGCCACCACGAGTAGTATAATATATACATCGACTCGTACAACAGTAATAAGATGCGTTTCCTGAGTCCATTAACCATGTAACGCTTGGATTAAAAATACTTAACGATTTAGTTTGGTCATCTGAAAACCCATTTGCGAGTTTAAATTGCTCAACTAGATCATCAGTAAAATCCATAACCCAATCAATTTTTGTACCTCCGCCCCCAACCTGTTTTTGCGGAAGGAATTGCGGTGGTTCAATATTGACAGGTGCAACCATATTTGATTTATTTGGAGGTCTTATAATACAAACTGGTTCGCGCGCCATTTGCTTTATCATTGCGTCGTCATAACCCTTGTCAAGATCAATCATATCATTATCTCCGCCAATATATTTATTGCGTCTTCTTATTGTTTTACGTGTTTTTATTGTTTTGCGACCTTTTGTTTTGCGAGGTCTCCTAAAACGACCATGTGATGATTTTTTAGTCCGCGCCATAATATATTATGACATTTTAAATTTATTTTACGTCCTTGAATATCTACAAAAAAATAGCAGGGTTTACCCCTCCATTTGCGAAATCAAATTACGACATTGGAAATATGAATCCATCCCGCCTTAAAATGTCGTTCAATTCTTTTCTCTGCACCGCACAATTGGCAATTTTAATTTTTTCAAATTTCTTAATGTTAAAATGGGTGTTGGTTAAATCAAACATGTCGTTAATTTTCAATAAAGTATTGACATCGACCTTATAATTTGTCTTCTCTCCAAGCCAATCACAGAATTCCATTGACGAATTATCCTTTCTATACTTTTTTAAATATTTCATATTATCGTAAAGACTGTGTATCTCGTTTTCAGCACAAACTTCGGCATTATAATCGGTGCCAGATAATATACAAATTTCCCTCAAGTTTTGCTGAGTAATATCTAAATTGCCCAGGATTCCATTCATATCATATAAAACCGCGCTGTGTTTCAACAGGCTTAGATATCTTATTACGCGGGGACATCCATAAACAAACATGTCCATATCTTCGCTTAAACACGCCCACACCTTTCCTTTAATCGTTAACAACGCACACAACTCATCTGCCTCGCCGGGAGCATCATAATACGTTGCTCCATACGCGCGAATTAGCTGTTTGACCGCTTCGATATCTGTTTTACTAATATGGACAAACGTTCTTTTTAGAATATCCATATTAGATAGTATTTCCTGCTTTTCAGCATCATCCATATTTATATTATTTTCCAGCAAAGCTCGCAGACTATTATACTGTTCTTCTGCGCTCTTCTTGTCCTCCCTACGCTTTTGTAATAGTTCCTTTTTTTCAGCGGGAGGTTTGCCGTCGAATATAAATATAGGAGTTACATTATAATGTTTGAAGACCGACAGCATTAAATATATATTTTCAATAAGAACCTCATCAGAGGCATACTTATACATATAAATGCTGATATCTACCGCAATCTTCTTACCTGATAATTCACACAAATTAATATACTTAATCGCACTTGGTGCGTGTTCCCTGAAGAACTTATTTAAATACCGGATCCCCATCTTTGTATTCGTAGTTATGTATTGTTTTATCATATCAAATAAAACAATATCAATTTTATTTTAAAAAAAAATGACACCGTGTGGGTTGATATACCCATACGTCAAAATCCGTATGATGCAAACTAGAAGCCAAACTAGAAGCCAAGCTATAGGTGTGTGGGTGCCGACTGAGTTGGCTGTTTATGAAGTAGATATTGACTTTGATGAAGCAAGTAGGATGTGGGAATATAACAAAAAACGAACAGGGTTTGGTAGTTATAAATATATCTGCTGTGAGTTGAATAAATCGGGTATAAAATGCGGCAGACATATCGTAGATGACACCAAATATTGTAGGACACATAATAAAAAACTCCTAATCTCATCACTAAATTAGCATATTAGCCTAATTCGCAAATACTCATACGTAAATTGTTCATCATGTATTTTATATTTGGGCTGAGCTGTTTGACTGAGATTTTATTTAAAAATAGTTGCGTTTCGGCAACGCCGTTTAGCATGGAAGGTGTTTTATATTTATTTTCAATAAAATTACAGAATGCCGTCTGATTTCTTATCGTCTTATTAAACTGTAAGACGGAGTAATTATTTTTTTCGCACCAAAAGAGGAAATCCTGATAGTTGTTGATAAGTATGGTTTTAAGGATGTAATACGATAGAACATTAGTCTTTTCCTTGTATAAATTCTCTCTAAGTATCGCGCTATACTGTGTATCCGAATATAGATCACTGTATGACAGCCCCATAAAGTCAAGAGTTTTAACTAACTGGAAAAAGCTATATGTCCTTTCAAAATTAATAAAGAACTCAGCAGTAGAGAGAAAATCGGCAACGTTCGTCTTATCCTTCATTGAAAAATAGCTACAAAACAGCGCGTTCATTATTTCCGCCCAAAACTCGGTATATGATTCGTATAAATTTACGTCTGATTTGACCTTGAAAATGTTTAATATACATCGGTGAGGCGCATCATTGTTCATATCCGAAAAATCCAGTGCGAAGTTGTGAAAGGTTTCGTGGATAAATACCTTGAACCACTCCTCTTTTCGAAATACAATAATTTCCGACTCTCTTGGACAGGTGCGAGTGAATGCGGTGTTCACGTGTATTTCATCGAGTATAGAAATATTTGAATTGGGAAGAGTCTTAGTGAGAGAAGTAAAGTAAAAATAGCTTACCAGTGACTCGGCACATTGTTTGGAAGCATATTGATTTAATATGTATAGCCACATTATAATCGCATCAACATATTTACTAAACGTCTCGAACTTAATATGATGTTCCTCATCTTCTACAACAAAAATAAGTGTTATTTTACGGTTATAGAGAGAAAAGTTATATGTGATCTCTGTAGCCGCGAACTGTTCAATATGCTTGCGCACCGTCTCTGGGAAACTATTTGAATTGAAATATTTAGGCATTGGGATTTGCGTAGCTGTTTCAATTTTTCTGGTTGTAATAGTATAATGTCCGTCGCGTTTCTTGACACTGTCTAAATACTTGCGAGACTCACAAATATCGCCATATAACTCTGTAAGTATCTCGTCAGTTCGTTTGGTTTGTTTCACTATGTTTATATGGTTGTATTTTGTAAAAAAAGACATCATTTGTTTAGTTTGCTTGGATATCTTCATTCTTATTATATTCCGTTATTAATTTTTATTACATTTTTCTTAATAATTTTGTAATCTGAATAATTTTGTAAACTAGATATATATGGATAGCTCAACAATTATCATTTTAGCAACTATTCTTTTCATATTGATTCTTTTGAATAATATAACTGTCGTTGTAAATCATAACGATCAACAAAGCAATTGTTCGCAAACGGCTTTCGGATGCTGCCCCGATGGTGTAAATTCCAGAGTGAATTATTACGGGACGAACTGCCCAGGGTATAGACCTGGACCCGGATATCCGGTGCCCCGCCCAGAACCGATGCCTGTTCAAAAAATTGGTGGATGCGCAGGCACACGATATGGATGTTGCGCAAATAATTATACCCCGAAAATAGACAACAATGGTAGCAATTGTTTAGGGGCGAAATAATATGTATCCGTTATGTAAAGGTTAAATACAGTAAATACTTAAAAACAAAATATTTACATATTGTAAAATGCCCCCTCAAAGAAAGAAGAAGGTCGTTGAACCGCAAGCACCAGGTGTTTCGCCTGAAGGTGGCGTTGAAAATGCTGTTGCGCCTGTAGTTGAGACAGTGACAGAAGCACTTGCGCTCGCCGCTGAAAATATTTCTAATACGCAAGCCGACGTAACTGATATGTTAACAGATGAAGTTGGTGCTATTACTGTACAAGTCGCAATCGCCAAGGATTCGGCGGTTTCATTAGTTACCGAACAGGTAGCCGCTGTAACGGAGCAAGTCTCAGAACAGGTAGCTGCTGTAACGGAACAAGTAGCCGCCGCTGTTGAACAAGCAAAAGATGCCGTTGAACAAGCAAAAGCCGTAGCACAGGATGCTGTTGAACAAGCAAAAGATGCCGTAAAAACTGTAACTGATATGGCGGACTCCCTTTCTAGAACAGCCGCAAAAACACTTGCCGATTTGATCGCAGAAGCTGTCAACTCAAAGAAATATATGAAGGTTATTCTTAGTAAAAATGCCTCCAATATGTTATTGTCTATTGTTTCATCATCACCGCAAGCGTTAGATAATATTAAACATTCTCTAATGGAGGTAATCAGTGACGGTAAAATTGATTCGAATGATATTCCTCATTTCATTTCTATCATTCAGAATTTGTATGAAATTGTAAATAGCATACGGGAGTTCAATTTTGATACCCAAGCCAAGGCGACAATTTGTGCGGAGGTTCTTAAATTTATATCACACTTTTTGATATTGGACGAACAAATCCCCGTTGCGGAAGCATACAGAGACATCTTTATAAATCAAATCGACTGTTTGATTGATTCGTGCGTTAGCTTATTGAGCTTTCAATCTGTAATTAACATTAAGGCATGCTGTCTGCCATTCTGTAAGTAAATTATATGATAAAATATTGAAGAACATTATTTTATTATACACGATTATTAGACGATTAAACTATTTTCTCACGGCGAATTTTATCGCGCACCAACATAAGCTCATCAAATACATCAGGTTCTGCTCCTTTTACAAAGTGCACTAATTTGGCATCATTTGTCGCCAACAATAAGCTCTTTAAGTCTTCGTTCTGTGTAAACTTGGCATGCTGGGCATCATAGATGGCCTTTTTGCTCTTCTGACCCCGAAAATCACCATCCACTTGGACCTCAACTGGCCGCAAAAGTTCTCCCTTGTACTTACCTGTTTTGCTACCTGCCCCCTTGGCCATTAGCGGATCCTTTGACATGTCTGTTCCTGAATCAAGAGAGAAACTCAAATAGAAATCAGGATGGCCTGTTTTAAACTTGGATCCTTCGTAATAATGCTCAACCGTTGCCCATTTGTGGTTGTCTAGAGTAAAGGGCTCTACCCAAAAATTCGACAATTTTTTACGCCATTGTGGAATAGTAGCCAACTCAGTGTACTCTTTCATTCTTTCATTTGGAATTTTCTCTCCACTCCCCTTTCCAGGAAGAGGTTTATCTACTGATTTGGAGTAAAATTGGAAGACAATATCGTCGTTATATAACCCTCTCAGTTTGCTTTCACTGATATCTTCATACTCTGGCTCTTTTGTTGGTGTTTTAATATTTTCCGTTTTAAATTTCTGAAAATCAGGAATAATCGAAAAAGGACCCGCATTCTTTTCAACACATCGTTCCGCAATTAGCTTCTTTATGTCATACGGAATTTCAGAAAATTTAAATATAAGCTTCTTCTTATAGCCGATGAGTTTATAATGCGTTCCAGTATGGTCGATAATGATATAGAACTCGGGCGTAAATCTGCCGCGACTTTCTAATACACTATCGTTTAATTGCCCACATTGTAGAACGTTTTTCAAGTCTCCGCCTCTATACAGCTCACTCGACATGATAATAAATTTTATGTTCAATATTCTCTCCAAGGTGGAGATGGCCCAAGTATCAGCCCAGAATTCACACTTGGCAATCTTACTCTTAAACGCATCTAGTGAATCAACCCCCTTCATAATTTTGAACTCCTTCAGCATTTCTGATGTAATTTTTTTCTCCCTAACAAGTCGATCATGTTCCGTTTTTACATTCTTGGCCTCAACGGAAATCAGTTTCTGTTCATTTCGATCGATAATCTCCGCAAACCGTTTTTTAAGCGACACATACAACCCCTCCAATTCCTTTATGGTGTTGGTCTGTTTGATCAATTCAGCAGTATACATATCATATTGTTCTTTATAGTTCAAAAAAACCTGTTCAGTCGCCTCCGATGCCAACTTTTTCCGGAGTTTATTCACGGATGTTTGCTGTACAATACTTGAAAATGCGTCGCGAATGGTTGCGAATAAACAGTCACCACCACCCTCGTTATCTGTAAGAGTATAATTATTATTTTCCATAAACTGTTCTATCCAGCTATCGCCGGGTGCTCTATGATATTTCTCTCTAATATTTTTGGCAGCAACCTTTGTCTCCTCTTTAAGCAGGGGCGGAAGAGGGATCCCCTTCGTCATAACAAATATATCTTCTCTCTCTTTGGGGATTTCATAATGTTCATTATATTCCACATGCTCATCCGCTTCTTCGTCACTATCAGATTTATCATCTTTTTCGTCCTCTTTATCTGTCTCTTTTTCGGCGACCCTTC
>JACCEB011080957.1_pt1 | contig 10933 bp, 12 predicted proteins | sample 7454761 | NCBI WGS metagenome assembly JACCEB01 (sample SAMN15323454, study PRJNA562643) | freshwater metagenome | isolation source: river surface water | place: USA:Blue River Watershed | collected 2017-08-18 | reverse complement strand
CGCGGCCCAGTGGAGGATGTTGTTGCTCAGGCACTCTCCGAGTATTTGGCAGAAAAGCCACAAGACGCAAAAATCTTGTGTGGAAAAATTGTTGATGCAGCCAAAGCCCGAGAGGCCGCGAGAAAAGCGCGCGAGATGACGCGCCGAAAGGGCGCCCTTGATGGTATCGGGCTTCCTGGGAAACTGGCAGATTGTCAGGAGAAAGACCCGGCTAAGTCAGAACTTTTTATTGTTGAGGGAGACTCTGCTGGCGGCTCGGCAAAACAAGGCCGCGATAGAAAGTTTCAAGCAATCTTGCCCCTGAAGGGAAAAATCCTAAACGTAGAGAAAGCGCGTTTTGACAAGATGTTAAGCAGCCAAGAGGTGGTAACCCTAATCACCGTCCTTGGAACCGGCATTGGTGTTGAAGAATATAAGGCCGACAAGCTGCGTTACCACCGCATCATTATCATGACCGATGCCGATGTTGATGGAAGCCACATTCGAACCCTGCTGCTCACGTTTTTCTATAGACAGATGCCGGAGCTGATTGAGCGAGGACACATCTATATCGCTCAGCCACCACTCTATAAAGTAAAACATGGCAAAACCGAGCAATACATTAAAGATGATGTTGAGTTAAGTCAGTTACTTTTTAAAATAGCCCTAGAGCAAGCGTCAATTGAAAGCCCGGTGGGCGAGCTCATTTCTGGCGATGCTCTTGAGGCCCTCGCAAAAAACTATCAAACAATTCAGGCGGTGGTAGATCGACTCTCTCGTACGATCGATGAGGATGCACTACGCGCAGTGGCTGCTGGCGTTGGTCTTGATTTTGATACTGAGGCATCCGCAAACGCCTCAGCCGAGCGACTAAGAAAAGCTTTTTCTGAAAACCAAGACGCGCTAACAGTCGCACCAGAAATTACAGTACAAAAAGAAGAGCGCACTGAGCGCTATCGTTTGCTTCTAGCACGACGAATTCATGGCAACCTCAAACTTTCTGTGCTTAGCTCTGATTTTGTCGCAAGCGACGATTATCAAAGCTTAGTGTCCGCTGCCGCAGCTTTGTCCGGTCGGGTTCTTCCCGGCAGTCGTGTGCGCCGCGGCGATCCAGAAAAGGCAAGCAAGGAGCATGTTGTTGCGGACTTCCGCGCCGCTTTCGAGTGGCTTCTCTCCGAGGCCGAGCGCTCTATTAGCAGGCAGCGCTATAAGGGTTTGGGAGAAATGAACCCGCAGCAGCTTTGGGAGACCACCATGGACTCTAACTCACGACGTTTATTGCGAGTCCAGATTGAGGATGCAATCATGGCCGATCAAGTTTTTACCACCCTGATGGGTGACGAGGTTGACCCGCGCCGAGCATTTATTGAAAAAAATGCCCTAATCGCTCGCAATTTAGATATTTAAGACAATGAAAAAGAATGCGGCCCCCGAGACGGTGGCAAAGTCCTGCATTGCTGTCAAGAATTCAAGGGTTCACGGCCGAGGGGTCTTTGTAAAAAAAGATATTCCAAAAGGGCTTGCTGTAATTGAATACACTGGCGAGCGTATTAGTTGGAAAGAGGCGCTGCGTCGACATCCCCACGACCCAGATCAACCCAACCACACCTTTTATTTTTCTTTAGAAGACGGTCGGGTGATCGATGCAAATGTTGGTGGGAACGCTGCGCGCTGGATTAATCACTCCTGTATGCCAAATTGTGAAGCAGATGAACTGAAGGTAGATGGCGAAAGCAGGGTCTTTATTTTTGCAAAACGCAAGCTTATTCCTGGTGAGGAGCTCTTTTATGATTACTCTTTAAATCTTGACGGCAAATTAACCAAAAAGATTAAAAAAGAATACGCCTGTTATTGCGGAAGCAAGCGGTGTCGAGGCACTATGCTTGATGTCGATTAACTGCCTAAGCCTATGTTGTTTATTTCGATTCAAGAGCTTGAGGCCGCTATTAATTATTGGCGCTCTCAATCACCAGCAAAAGGAGAGGAGCTAATTCTGTCGAAGGAGGCCTCAGCCCTTGCAAAGCCATATGCGCTAATGATTGTTCAGGGGGCACAGCGCATACCGATTGATATTCTGGATGAAGCCTCTAAAGATGCTTTCGCACGATTTATCACGGCGCGCAATTCTCTTTAACGACTAAAGAGAATTTTTAAATTACCGAGACATAGCTTTGGAAACATCGGTTGATTTCTCTTCCTACCTTTGGCTTCTTCTTTTGCTTGCAGCGTTTGCGTCTGGCTTGGTGGATGCGATAGCGGGTGGAGGAGGCTTGATTCAAGTGCCAGCACTGTTTGCTGCATATCCCGACGCACACCCAGCAACACTCTTGAGTGCAAACAAGCTCTCGTCGATTGGCGGAACTTTAAATGCTGCTCGCCGATATTTACGACACGCACAACTTCCTTGGAATATATTGGGCCCGGCGATTGCGGCTGGATTTGTTGGAGCCCTGCTTGGCGCCCTTGCAGTAAGTGTTTTTCCATCAGAACCCCTGAGAAAGGCGCTACCATTTATGTTGGCGGCTTTATTGATTTATACCTGGTTTGCACCTAATTTTGGTCTCGAAAATAGGCCGGCTAGCAGGGTTGGAAAACACGAAGCTCTTAAGGCTATCGCCATGGGCGCGACAATTGGTTTTTATGACGGCTTTTTTGGTCCAGCAACCGGTAGCTTTTTCTTATTTGCGTTTGTACGCATTTTCTACTTTGACTTTCTTCATGCCTCAGCTGCAACAAAGCTAGTTAACGTCACTACTAATTTTGCAGCCATTCTGATGCTTGTAAGTCTCGGGTTTATGGACTGGCCGCTGGGTTTAAGCATGATGGTTGCCAACATTATTGGTAGTCAGTTTGGAAGTAAATTGGCCATAAAGCACGGTAGCCAGTTTGTGCGCAGGATATTTTTGGTGGTTGTGATTGCCCTAATTATAAAATCGGGCTACATGGCATTTTTTACTAATTAAATCAAATACTTGTAAATAAAAAGCCAGTCCTTAATAGGGCCTGTTTCACGTGAAACAGTAAAAATGCTATGATCGATGCCCGACAAAGGGCAATTCATGCTTTATTCCAAGAAATTTGACGTTATTGTGGTGGGCGGCGGCCATGCTGGCACAGAGGCCGCCCTAGCGTCTGCGCGTATGGGCTGCGACACTCTTTTGTTGACTCACAGCTTAGAAACGCTGGGCGCCATGAGCTGCAACCCCTCGATTGGCGGTATTGGTAAGGGACACCTTGTTAAAGAAATCGATGCAATGGGTGGGGCCATGGCCGCTGCGACGGATGAGGCCGGGATCCAGTTTCGTATCTTAAATTCAAGCAAGGGCCCCGCAGTAAGGGCAACGCGCGCCCAAGGCGATCGAATTCTATACAAGGCCGCTATTCGACGGCGCCTTGAAAATCAAACCAATTTGAGCCTTTTCCAGGCGGCAGTCGACGATCTTGTAGTGGTGGGCGACGTCATTCGCGGGGTCAAAACCCAAAGCGGCCTTCATTTTGAAGCTAATAAGGTTGTACTAACTGCAGGCACTTTCTTAGATGGCAAGATTCACATTGGCCTTGAGAACTATAGCGGTGGACGAGCGGGTGATCCAGCTGCAACAACCCTATCAGTCCGCTTAAAAGAGCTTTCAATGCCCCAGGGGCGCCTAAAAACTGGAACCCCTCCCCGAATTGACGGACGAACCATTGATTTTTCAGTGATGCTCGAGCAGCCCGGTGACTTAGACCCAATCCCCTGTTTTTCCTTTATGGGCAGGCCCGAACAGCACCCCCGCCAACTTCCTTGTTGGATTACCCACACCAATATAAGAACGCACGAGATTATTCGTGGTGGTTTGGATCGCTCGCCGATGTATACCGGGGTTATTGAGGGTGTCGGCCCCCGCTATTGCCCCTCAATTGAGGACAAAATCCATCGTTTTTCGGCGAAAGAAAGCCATCAAATTTTTTTAGAGCCCGAGGGCTTAACGACCAATGAGTTTTATCCAAATGGTATATCAACAAGTCTGCCATTTGATGTACAGCTTGATTTGGTCCATAGCATTCGGGGGCTGGAGTTAGCCCAGATAGTTCGCCCTGGCTACGCCATTGAGTATGACTATTATGACCCAAGGCAACTAAAACATAGCCTTGAGACCAAGGCCATATCAGGACTGTACTTTGCTGGGCAGATTAATGGAACCACGGGTTATGAGGAGGCAGCAGCCCAGGGCTTGTTGGCCGGCATTAATGCAGGGCTTGCTGCAAAAGAGAAGGAACCATGGCTTCCTAAGCGCAGCGAGTCTTATCTGGGGGTTTTGGTAGATGATCTTATTACACGTGGTGTTCAAGAGCCCTACAGAATGTTTACAAGTCGGGCAGAGTATCGATTGAGCTTGCGTGAAGATAATGCTGATTCTCGTTTAACGGCATTGGCGCGCAAGATGGGGTTGGTTCTGGATGACCAGTGGGATTTTTTTCAGAAGAAGCAGGACGGTGTTTCACGTGAAACATCCCGCTTGCGTGGTTTTCGGGTCGGCCCAAAACACTCTACCGCTGATAGCTTGACTAAGCTTCTAGGACAAGCCCTATCACACGAGTGCTCATTGGCAGATGTTCTTCGCCGTCCAGAGACCACTTATCGAGAGCTTCTTCAGGCTGAGCCAAGATTTTCCGAGGGAGCAGCAACTTTTGCCGACTCCCAGCTAAGCAGGCAAATAATGGATCAGGTTGAGGTGTCGATCAAATACGAGGGATATATTGAAAGACAAAAGCTTGAAATTGAACGGCACGAGCACTACGAAAGCCTGCGGTTGCCACCAGACCTGAACTATTCATTGGTTAAGGGCCTTTCTGTAGAGGTTTGGCAAAAACTAAACCTTCATCAACCAGAAACCTTAGGCCAAGCATCACGAATTTCAGGGGTTACCCCCGCTGCAATCTCCCTGCTGTTGGTTCATCTTAAGAAGGGCATTGGCAAAACACAGGCCGTGGCATGAGCCTGCCCGCCCTTGAGGCAACTCTATCCGCCTATGGCATAAGCCCAGATCAGGCCCAAGGAATGCATTATTTTTTAAATGAATTATTGCGATGGAATCGCGTACATAATCTAACGGCCATAGAGGATACAGATGCCGCGATAAATCTACATCTTATTGATTCTATTGTAATTTTTCCAACACTTCAACGTTATTTAGGCAAAACTGAAAAGGACAACACCATCACCATTAGAGTGGCCGATGTGGGGTCGGGCGGCGGCCTTCCAGCGATACCTTTGGCAATCATGCAACCGAGGTGGTCTTTTAGTTTGATTGAGGCAAGTAAAAAGAAAGCAGCTTTTTTGCAGCATGTACGAGGCGGGCTCCAATTAAAAAATGTCGAGGTATTAGCAAAACGAGTTGAGGGCGTTGCGCAGGGGCTAGCCGGGCAATTTGATGCCGTTACGGCAAGAGCGTTTACTCGACTCAAAAACTTATTAGATCTTGCGCGCCCTTTACTAAAATCATCGGGCTTGGTGTTTGCAATGAAAAGTCAACGCAGTGATGAAGAAATTGCTGAGGTTTCTCAAGAACATTGGATCCTGTTGGAAGAATGCGTTTTGGCACTGCCAGGACAAAATTTAGATCGACGATTATTGGTTTTCAAAAGTAAGTAAAAAAATTAAATGACCAAAATATTTTGCATTGCTAATCAAAAGGGCGGAGTCGGTAAAACAACAACCGCAATCAATCTCGCCGCAGGACTTGTTGCCCAAAAACAGAAAGTGTTGCTGGTCGACCTTGATCCTCAGGGTAACGCAACCATGGGCTCTGGAATTGATAAGACCAACTTAGAAAGTAGCGTGTATCAAGTGCTTGTTGGCATAGCTTCGGCCTCACAAGCGCTTCAGTATTCTGCGGACGCGGGCTACTCGATATTGCCGGCAAATCGTGATTTAGCTGGCGCTGAAGTAGAGTTGGTTGACTTAGAAAATCGTGAGATGCGTTTAAAGCTTGCTCTTGAAGAACTTGCTCACCACTTTGATTTTGTTCTAATTGATTGTCCCCCAGCCCTTTCCTTGCTTACCTTAAATGGCTTATGTGCCGCAGATGGTGTGGTAGTGCCGATGCAATGTGAATATTTTGCACTGGAGGGTTTGTCGGATTTAGTTAATACCATCAAACAGGTTCACTCCAACTTAAACCCGAGCCTAAAAATAATTGGTTTATTGCGCGTAATGTTCGACAGCCGCATTACGCTTCAGCAACAGGTATCTGAGCAGCTCGTTGCGCATTTCGGCGATAAAGTGTTTAGGGCAATTATTCCCAGAAATGTGCGATTGGCTGAGGCCCCATCATTTGGTTTGCCGGGCGTAATTTTTGACAAATCAGCACGCGGTGCGCAAGCTTATATTGAGTTTGCGGGTGAGATGGTTGAGCGTATTAAAACCATGTAGGAAATGAGCATGAATAAGAAAAAAGGATTGGGTAGGGGTCTAGATGCGCTTTTGGGCGCGTCAAACAAAATCACAACGACGCAGGTCGGCACAGAGAGCACCAATGTTTTGCCAATCGGCGTGTTACAAGCCGGAAAATACCAGCCAAGACAAAAAATGGATGAGGCGCCACTCAAGGAGCTGGCGGACAGTATTCGTGAGCGCGGAATCATGCAGCCCTTATTGGTGAGAGCTTTGGTGGGTAGCGGTCGCTTCGAAATTATTGCTGGCGAGCGGCGCTTTAGGGCGGCCGGCCTTGTGGGCCTCAAGGAAGTGCCAGTTCGTATTGTCGAGGTCGATGATCAGGCAGCAGCAGCAATGGCCCTGATTGAAAATATGCAACGCGAGGACCTTAATCCTTTAGAGGAGTCTCGCGGCCTAGCCCGCCTTATTGAGGAGTTTGGTTTTACCCATGAGCAGGCCGCCAAAGCGGTGGGTAAGTCTAGAAGCGCAGTTAGTAATTTATTGCGTCTCAGTCAATTGGCAAAGACAGTTCAAGCAATGCTATTGGCTGGAGAGATCGATATGGGGCACGCGCGAGCGCTTCTGTCGTTGCCAGGATCTAGTCAGGTAGCCCTGGCACAAAAAATTGTGGCGCAGGGACTTTCTGTTCGAGAGGCTGAAAAGTTAGCCGCCTCAGCCGCTTTGCTTTCCGGAGATTTGGCCAAGAAAAAGGCCCCAAAGACCGGCCCTGGCGCCGCCAATTTGCCCAATCAAGACCTAAAGCGCCTTGCGCAAAATATGGCCGATATTGTTGGCCTAGAGGTGGATTTCAAAAACAAGGGCAAGGGCGGGGAGCTGAGGTTTTATTTCAGTCATTTTGACGAGCTTGATTCCTTATTAAAAAAATTGGGCATTGAAACAACTTAAGTAAGAAAAGTGTCTAAAACAATTGACCTTCACTAGGGTAAATACTAAAATCTTGAGGCTTAATTGATTCCCAAAAAAAATCAATCGGCGCCAAAGCAGTCATGGCAAGAGCAAGATGAGCAAGAAGCGGCTCATCGAGCCTTTAGCAAGGAAGAAATGGAAGCCCTCAGAAGGGCCAAAAGTAATGCCTTCTTTACGCTCTCGCCTTGGTTTGTAATCGGTTTTCAAATCATGGCTACCGTAATTTGTGCGCTTGTTTGGTCGGTTTTTGGGAGTCCCAGAGGGCTGAGCCTTTATACTTACTCGGCCCTTTTGGGTGGATTTATTGGGTTTTTTCCTGCAGCACTCTTTGCTCTACGAATGAGTGTTACAAAGCGGGTTAAAAGCCAAAATCCCGGGAGCCTGTTGGCCGCGGTTGTCTCCGGCGAGTTTATAAAAATTGCCGTAACGATTGCATTGTTTATTTGGGTAGCGCTTAGTTACCCAGATTTGAAGTGGATACCGTTGCTGGTCACTTACTTTGTCACGCTCAAGTGTTATTGGCTTGCGTGGTTCTGGCGGTGAGCAGCGTTTATTTTGTGTAACAAAGGAATTGCTTAAAAAATGGCGAGCGCAGCGCACGGAGCTTCAAACGAGCCCTTAACACCAACAGCCTATATTGCAGAGCATTTGCAAAACCTCAACAATATCGGCGGCGCTCAATCTGCCATTATTGATTTCAGTGTGATTAATTTAGACACCCTTTTTTGGACCGTTTTGATGGGCCTGCTCGCTGTCGGATTTTTATTGATTGCGGCAAGACGAGCGACTGCTGGGGTGCCGGGTCGTTTTCAGGCTTTGGTAGAGATGCTTGTTGAAATGGTGGATACACAATCAAAAAGTATCGTGCATGGTGATCGTAGCTATATTGCGCCGCTCGCTTTGTTTGTATTTTGCTGGATTATCCTGCTCAATACACTTGATCTGGTCCCCGTTGATTGGGTTGTTGGCGTCAATCATTTTCTAGAGAACTTCGGCGTTCACATTCCCCATCACAAAATAGTTCCAACGACGGACCTGAATGCGACATTAGGAATGTCGTTTGCTGTTTTATTACTCGTTTTTTTCTACAGCTTTAAAGCCAAGGGCGTTGGCGGTTTTGCGCATGAACTTTTATCGGCACCGTTTGGAGCCAAATGGTATCTCGCGCCATTTAATTTAGTTTTGAACATCATTGAGTACATTGCCAAAGGGGTTTCATTGGGAATGCGACTATTTGGCAATATGTATGCGGGCGAACTAATCTTTTTATTAATTGCCCTCTTGGGTAGCGTCTGGACATTTAGTCTTGATGTAAGCGCATTAGGACTCGTTGGCCACGTGATCGCTGGATCGGCTTGGGCTATCTTTCATATCCTCGTCATTTTGTTACAAGCATTCATTTTCATGATGTTGACTTTGGTCTACATCGGGCAGGCGCATAGTCATCATTAACCGTTTTATTTTTAACACCACTTTTATTACTTAGGAGTCAACATGCAAGCATTCTTAGCAAACATTCAGGGCCTCACTGCAATTGGTATTGGCCTCATTATTGGCCTCGGAGCGTTGGGCGCCTGTTTGGGTATTGGTCTCATGGGCGGAAAATTCATTGAGGGTGCAGCTCGCCAGCCAGAATTAATGAACGAATTACAAACCAAAATGTTTTTGTTGGCCGGTTTGATTGATGCGGCATTCTTGATCGGCGTTGGCGTTGCAATGCTATTTGCATTTGCTAATCCACTTCTCGCTGTTATTAAGTAATTTTGTATCGGGCTACATGAGTAGCCGATAACATTTAAGAGTTTTGAAAGGAACATCGTGAATCTAAACGCGACCTTATTCGCGCAAATGATTGTTTTCTTCATATTGTGGTGGGTCGTTGCGCGTTTTGTGTGGCCTCCACTGGTGAAGGCACTGGACGAGCGCGCAGCCAAAGTTGCTGATGGCTTAGCTGCTGCTGAGCGGGGCAAGATTGATCTTGAGAATGCAACCAAAAAAGCAGAACAGGCCATGGCTTCTGCGCGTCAAGAGGGTGTGCAGCGCGTAGCCGAGGCTGAAAAACGAGCCCAGATTGCAGCGGAAGAAATTAAATCAAACGCACAGGCTGAGGCCGCTAGGATTATTGCTCAAGCAAAAGCCGATGCTGAGCAACAAGTTGGCAAGGCGAGAGACGAGTTGCGAAATCAGGTTGCAAGTTTGGCGGTTAAGGGCGCAGAGCAAATTTTGCGTCGCGAAGTTGATCCCAAGGCTCACGCAGCATTGTTAGATCAACTAAAGGCAGAACTATAAATGGCTGATATTGCAACGATTGCTCGCCCTTATGCCGAAGCATTGTTTGCGAGCGCTAAGCCCGCTGATTTGACTCCATGGGCAAAGCAGCTAGAAGACTTGTCTGCGTTTTTTCAAAACGACGAACTGCTTTCTTTGGCTAACAATCCAAAATTAAACCCAAATGACCTTTTTAAGCTGGTTGAGGGACTCCTTCAATCAAAACTCGATCAGGGCTTGACAAATTTTCTGAAGCTATTAGCAAACAATCACCGCTTGATCGTCTTGCCAGAAATTGCGAAGCAGTTTGTGGCCATGAAAAATCAAAGTGAGGGGGCAGCAGAGGCAATTATTACCTCCGCTTTTCCTTTGGAGGGCAGCGCATTAAAGGACTTGCTGGCGAGTCTAAAAAATCGTTTTGGCGGAAAAGACTTGCGCCCAACGGTAATCGTTGATCCAGAGTTGATTGGTGGTGTTCGCGTGCAGGTCGGTGATGAAGTTTTAGATAGCTCAATTAAAACCCGACTGGTGCAAATGCAAACCAACCTAAGTGCGTAGAGCCAATTTATCAAGAATATTCGATTCATATCTAGGAGTAATTGATGCAACTAAACCCTTCCGAGATCAGCGAGCTGATCAAAAGTCGAATTAACGAGTTAGGCGTTGATTCAAAAATTCGTAATCAGGGCACCGTGATTTCGGTAACCGATGGTATCTGCCGTGTGTATGGACTATCTGGTGTGATGCAGGGTGAAATGCTAGAGTTCCCTGGAAATACTATTGGCCTTGCTTTGAATTTAGAGCGCGATTCTGTTGGTGCTGTAGTGCTTGGTGAGTACACCCACATTAAAGAGGGCGACCCCGTGAAGTGTACCGGCCGAATTTTGGAAGTGCCGGTTGGCCCAGAGCTGTTGGGCCGCGTTGTTAACGCACTAGGTCAGCCCATTGATGGCAAAGGCCCGATTAATACTAAATTAACTGACTTCATTGAAAAGGTTGCGCCCGGAGTAATTGCTCGCCAATCTGTAAGCCAACCAGTGCAAACCGGATTAAAGGCGATTGATGCGATGGTGCCGATTGGTCGTGGTCAGCGCGAGTTAATTATTGGCGACCGTCAAACCGGTAAGACGGCTGTTGCTGTTGATGCCATCATCAATCAAAAAGGTAAGGGCGTTTACTGTATTTATGTCGCGATTGGTCAAAAAGCATCAACTATCGCTAACGTAGTGCGTAAGCTTACTGAATTGGGCGCGATGGAGTACACCATTGTTGTTGCCGCTAGCGCATCTGAGTCAGCCGCCATGCAATATTTATCTGCGTATGCCGGCTGCACCATGGGCG
>JACCEB011036682.1_pt1 | contig 10934 bp, 9 predicted proteins | sample 7454761 | NCBI WGS metagenome assembly JACCEB01 (sample SAMN15323454, study PRJNA562643) | freshwater metagenome | isolation source: river surface water | place: USA:Blue River Watershed | collected 2017-08-18 | reverse complement strand
TCCGGACAATCGACTAAACTTTTTCACCATACCCATCAAAAAAGGGGCCTTCGCCCCTTTTTTGATTCCAACTTTGAACTTTGCTCTTTATGCTCTCTACTCTCTTATCTCTACTCTTGATTACGTAATATATCCTCCATCGTCTCCCGCTTCCGAATCACCCTCGCAGTACCGCCATCTACCAATACCTCGGCAGGCAAAAAACGGGAATTATAATGTGAGGCCATCGTGAAACCATAGGCGCCGGCGTTAGCCAAAGCGATGATATCCCCTTCCTTAACTTCATTCATAAGGCGTTCATTTTCTTTCCCTTTCAAGTCAAACGAGAAGGTATCTGTCTCACAGATATAACCGGTCACGCGGTAGTTTTCTTGTTTCGAAGCGTCTTGATTCGAAGCATTGAAAATGTAGTGGTAGGAACCATACATCATGGGACGAATTAAGTGATTTAAACCTGAATTGATACCCACAAATGTCTTGACTGGATCGCGCTTTATGACATTAGTTTCTGTTAAGAAAGTGCCTGATTCACTCACTAAAAACTTTCCTGGTTCTACCCAAAGGCGCAATTCACGGCCGTATTTAGCACAGAAAGAACTAAAGGCGTTACTCATGATTTGGCCTACTTCTTTCATATTTACACCGGGGTCTTCTGGAGAATACGGGACTTTAAATCCTCCGCCTAAATCGATGATTTGTAAGTCTTTGAAGTCGAAGGCAAAATCAAAAAGAGCGGATGCTGCTTGTTCAAACGTCTTTCCGTCCTTGATGTCTGAACCGGTGTGCTGGTGCAAACCGACTACATTCATTTTGTATTTTGCTACAATGGCTAGAATCTCGGCTTTTTGATGAATAGAAATTCCAAATTTCGATTCCGGGTGCGCCGTCATAATCTTCTCATTTCCACCGCCAAAAACATGGGGCTTTATGCGAATTAAACAAGGCTGCGATGAACCATAGGTTTGTCCAAACTTTTCTAAGACTGATAAATTATCGAGGTTGACGATGGCACCTTTGGAAACCGCATACTCAATCTCCGAAAAATGAACTCCAGAAGGAGTAAACGTAATATTTGACCCTTCGTATCCGGCGATTAAACCTAACTCTAATTCCTGAGGTGATACCACGTCCATGTCGACACCATTCTCCCGCATTAAGCGTAAAATAGACAAATTTGTGTTTGCCTTAACTGCATATTTTATAGTCAAATCAATTCCTTCAAAAGCACCTCTCAAAACCGAGATTTTTTCCCTAATTTTGTCGGCATCGTATACATAGAGAGGTGTACCAAATTCTTTGGCCAAATCTGTTAAAGGAATGTTCTGAATTGAATAATATGCCATAGGGAAAATTGTAAGCCACAAAGATACTAATCTAACGAACATGAAAAGAATATTTATCGCCTTATTCCTTTTAACGCCACTTTTAGCCAGCGCCCAAATCAAGAGCGGTCCCATGTTAGGCTATTCCGAAATGAAGGAAGTGCTAGTTTGGGTTCAAACAGAGAAAGCAGCAACTGTGAGCATCAATTATTGGGAAAAGGGAGATAAAACGATTCATAAAACCGATCCAGTGGCTACTGAGAAGGCAACTGCCTACATCGCACGCATCATAGCAGATGAAGTGAGCATGGGGAAAAAATATGAATATGAGGTGGTGGTGAATGGCAAAAAAGTAGCGATTGATTATCCACTGGAGTTCCAAACGCAGGAACTTTGGCAATACCGTAAAGATCCACCTGCCTTTTCTTTCCTTTTCGGAACGTGTAATTATGTAAATGAAGAAGCAACAGATCGTCCTGGACGTCCTTACGGTGGCGCTGATGAGGTTTATGCGTCGATGTACGCTAAGAAAGCGGATTTTATGTTATGGGGTGGAGATAATTTCTATTATCGCGAACCAGACTACACTAGAACCGGAATGATCCATCGGAATAACCACGCGAGATCGGTTAAATCCATTCAGCCCTTATTAGGTAGTGTGCACCAATACGCAATTTGGGATGATCACGATTATGGTCCCAATGATGCAGATCGTTCTTTCCCGCTCAAATATACTTCACTTGAAATGTTCAAATTGTATTGGGGAAATCCCAATTTCGCGTTTCAAAACGAAGGAATTACAGGTAAATTCCAATGGGCTGACGTCGAGTTTTTCCTGATGGACGACCGCTGGAATAAGGCTCCTAACGAGTTAAATGACCCGAACAAAGACTACTGGGGCTCAAAACAAATGACGTGGCTATTAGATCAATTATCCACTTCAAGAGCTAGCTTTAAAATAATTGTCAACGGTGGTCAGGTCGTTAGCCCTGCCAAAGTATTCGAAAACATGGCGAATTATGAGGCAGAAAGAACGTATTTACTGAAGGAATTAAAGAACCGTAAGATTCCTGGCGTCCTCTTTTTAACGGGGGATCGCCATATATCAGACTTAAATAAATTAGAGCGTGAAGGAACCTATCCTTTGTACGATTTAACGGTTTCTCCGATGACGGCTGGGAAAGCCGATGCGGTTAAACAAGATTATAATGAAACCTTAGTTCCTGGAACCTTAGTGCAAGAAAGAGCCTTCTCTAAAATAGAGGTGTCTGGCCCACTTAAAGACCGAACACTAACGATGACGCTTTTTAATGTCAAAGGAGAGGTAATTTGGTCAAAAGCACTTAAATCTACTGAATTGAAATAATATGGAAGTTGTATTAAATAGATTAGATCAAGATTTTCACTTTGAGGCCAAAGGCGCCTCCCCCATTTCTGTGCATATCGATGCAGCTGAAGGAATTGGTGGACATAACGCCGGCGCGCGCCCCATGGAACTATTATTAATGGGCTTAGGAGGCTGTACTGCCATAGATGTCATCTTGATTCTAAAAAAGCAAAGACAGACCATCGAGGACTTCCAAAGTCGAGTACAATGGGATCGCGAAAAGATCGAAGGAACCGAAAAGAGCCCATTCAATCAGATTAACATTCAATTCGAATTGAAAGGGATTATTGATGGAAATAAAGCCCTCAAGGCCATCCAAATGTCCATGGACAAATATTGTTCAGCAACGGCACAATTAGAGTCTAGCGCAAACATTACACATACCTTACTTTTGAACGGAGAAAAATTCGACGCCTAATGCAAGCATATTTAGATTTACTAACTCACATTAAAGAAAACGGAACCTTTAAATCCGACCGGACTGGAACTGGAACAACGAGTGTTTTTGGCTACCAAATGCGCTTCAACTTAGAAGAAGGATTTCCGTTAGTCACCACAAAAAAAGTACACTTAAAATCGATCATCCATGAACTATTATGGTTCTTAAATGGCGAAACCAATATTGGCTATTTAACCGCAAATAATGTCCGCATTTGGGATGAGTGGGCAGATTCAAACGGTGACCTAGGCCCAGTCTATGGAAAACAATGGAGAAGCTGGGAAGGTGCAAATGGTGTCGTGATCGATCAAATCAAAGAGGCCGTTCATACGCTTAAAACAAACCCAGATTCCCGTCGTATCATCGTTAGCGCTTGGAACGTAGCAGACTTGCCTAAAATGGCTCTAATGCCGTGTCATGCATTCTTTCAATTCTATGTAGCAAACGGCAAGCTTTCTTGCCAATTATACCAACGCTCTGCAGACGTATTCTTAGGCGTTCCTTTCAACATCGCGTCTTATGCCCTATTAACCATGATGATGGCGCAAGTTTGTGACCTTGGATTAGGTGATTTTGTGTGGACAGGGGGAGATACACACCTTTACAGCAATCACATGGAGCAGGTAGACTTACAGTTAACGAGAACCCCTCGCGCTTTACCTACCATGAAGATTAATCCAAATGTAAGGGACATTCTAGATTTCAAATACGAAGACTTCACCTTAGAGGGCTATGATCCTCATCCGGGGATTAAGGCGCCTGTAGCGGTATAATTTTCTTTTAAATTATACTGCCAAATAAATAAGAGAGTAGAGATTGTAGAGTAGAGAGTAGAAACACCGAACTGTCCACAGAAAACTGTCCACTGTTCACTGAATCCATACTCATTAAAAAAGGGAGCGAAGCTCCCTTTTTTAATACCAACTTTATTCTTTTGACTTTATTCTTTGTGCTTTACTCTATACTCTCTACTCTATAATCTAATCCTAATTACTCTGGCTGAACATCTTGCAATATCCTACAATCCTTGTATTCATCTTCAATAAAGATAAAGACATCATCCTTCGCTTTCATGAACCACTTTTCGATCGCGTTGTTCTTTTTACGAGATAAAGTGATCTGGGCTAGTCTTTGGTAATCATCTTTTAGGTTAGCAAAATGAGGTGGGTGTTTTGCTTTAAAATACAAAATACGGACTGCAGAACGACCATCATCCGTACGGAAAGGAATAGGAACAGAAATAGTACCCACCTTCATTGAATCTAACGCAAAAAAGAGGGCTGGATCCATTGAACTATCATAAGGCAAACGATTGCCTCCTGTCTCTCCATCCATGATGACACCGCCAGCATCTTGTGTTGTTTTATCTTCAGAGAATGCTTTCGCTGCTTTTTCAAATGTAGTAGAATCGCGTTGAATCAAAACACGAATACTATCGAGGTATTTTGTTGGTTCGGTAAGATCTAATTTTTGGTAATCAGGTCTTAGCAAAATGTGGCGAGCATGGTATTCCTGACCTCGTATCTCTAATAATTGGATTAAGTGAAATCCGAATTCAGACTCAACTACTTCAGACATTTGGTTAGGCTTTAAACGTAAGGCAGCAGCTTCGAACGGTGCTACCATGGCACCACGCTTCGCAAATCCTAAATCACCACCGCGTTTACCTGAACCCAAATCTTCGGAATAGACCTTCGCTAATTCTTCAAAACTCTCCCCCTTTTCTACTCGACGGCGGAAATCCATCAACTTTGTATATAACTCTTCCTTTTGATTTTTATTCGGCTTCGCAATGCGGATAATATGACTGATTTCTACCTCTGCCGGTAAATAGGGCAAGGAATCGCGCGGAATCTTATTGTAAAAGGAGGCTACCTCTTTGGGTGTAATTTTTACCTCATCTGTAATTTTATCTTGCATTTTGCGGCCAGTCAATTGTTCCTTTAGAGAAGAACGTAAATCTTCTTTTAAGGTTGCGATCGATTTACCATAGGCTTCAACGATGTTTTTAGCAGATCCATATTGGCCTTCCATCTGTTCCATCCGGCTATTTAGTTCAGCCTCAATCCGCTTATCATCGACAATAACAGAGTCAATTTCAGCTTTAGCTAACATCAATTTATTGACAACTAAGCCCTCTAAAATTTGGCAGCGATTAGGTGTATTTCCTTGACCACTCGTAATGTATTGTTGGTACTGATTTTCTACTTCAGACTTTAAAATGAAGTAATTATCCACTTTTACAATAATGCGATCTAAAACCATTTTATTGTCCACCTCTTGTGCGAAAGAAGACAAACTCCCTACCACTAAACACAACCCTAAAACCCAACGAGTCAATTTCATAAATTTAATTTTTCAGTATTTTTTCTAATTCGGCATTATTCACGACTACTGGATATTGTTGCCTTAATTTAACTACCCACTCTTTTTCTAATTTTTCTTGAAACCCTCTAATCACTAATCCACGTGCTTCTTCAAAACTACGTAATCTTTCTGGCTCAATTTTCTTAACCTCGACCACCGCAAATTTACCTGTCGTTTCCCAAGGCTTCGTTCCGATGGACCAATCAATAGCGTCAATGATAGGAGAATCCCCTTTCTTAAAATATCCTTCCTTCACTTCCACACTTTTCGGTTTTAAAGCATTAAACTTTTTGACCAAATCTTCCGTACTTGAGGATAAAAAACGGAACGAAACGCGGGCATTTTTGTCTTTAACCGTTTTAGAAAGTGGCTTTAAATTAGCCTCATCTTTCTGAATGATTCGGAAAGATGCAATCCCTTTTTTGGTCAAATACTTCACTACTTGAGTGGAACGAAGCTCCGATAAGCTATCAGCCTCTGTCACATCCCTATGACCAGCTATTTCTACCAGATAATCTGAGTTTTTAGCGAGAGTAGCATATATTTCATCCAAAATTTGACCTGATGGCTCCTTGTATTGAGCTGATCCCAAAGTAAAGCCTAAATCAGCTAATTTTTTATTCATCGCAAACGGCGCGTGTTTTAATTGGTCCACTACATCCGTTAAGGTTTTCTTAGAATCTGCTACAATTAATTTAGCCTCTAATCTGGCAGGCAGGACAAAAGAAGAACGGTGCCCGATAAAGTAATTTTGCTGTCCTAGTGAATCCAAAGACTTATTTATTACCTCCCGGTCAATCATTTTACTATACAAACTACCGATGTAAAATTCAGACATCTGCTCCTTAAAGGCAGGATATTTACTTTCTAAATTGCCTTCTTCTAATTGCAATGTCTCTTTTTCAATCAATTCATCTAAGTATTTCTGCTCTGTTTTAGCAGGCAAATAACCCAAGGCTTTGATACGTCTTCTTTTTTCATTTTGAACAAATGAATAATAGTCGCCTACCGTGTAAGATTTATCAAGAACAGTAAATATAGATTCTTTTAAAAAAGGCTCCTCCCCTGTTCTTTCGACACCTATACGCTCAAATGCGGCCTTTTTTACAGCCTCATTCACCGTTACCTTATTCTCCACGCGAACCCGCTTCATGAAGGCATTTTTAATCAGCTCTTTTCTATCTGGATCGGTTAAAACCTTCTGTTTAATAAACTCAGACATATCTTCGAATGTCAACAATGGCTTCTTATCCAATAATTTAAATATTTGCCAACCTAGATTCGTACGAATTGGTTTAGAAACATCCCCTAATCGCTCTAATCCAAAAAGAGCATCTTGCAACTCTTCACTTAAATCAGACGAAAAATACCATCGTCTAATTTCACCACCACGACTCCGAGAATATGGATCATCTGAATAATTCTTACAAACTAATTCAAATGATTCCCCCGCTTTCAAATACGCTTCGACTTGTTCAATCTTCTTTTTTGCATCTACTTGTAAGCTAGTAGGTGCATCTACCGCAGCAGAAATAATAATATGAGCTAAACGAATTTTTCCTGAATTAGGACGTTGATTATTTACTTTAACAATATGGTATCCGCTAGCGGTTCTAAATGGCTTCGAATATTCCCCAATTCCAATGGAATAAATAGCATTCTCAAAATCATACGTTGTCTGAAGCGAGGTAATATAGCCTAAGGCACCCCCTTTAGGAGCTGATAATTCATCCTCCGAAAATTTAGACGCTAAATCAGCAAAATCACCACCTGACTTGAGCTTCTGATAGATATTTTCAATTTTTTGATACGCAATAATGGTATCGGAAGGGCTTGGATTTTCACCCAGTTTGACGAGAATTTGACTTATTTTTTTCTCCTCTTTCATTCGCTGATAAGCCTCTTTCACTAAATTATCAGCCGTAGGCATATCGATCAAATAGGGAGTCGCTAATTCCTTACGAAAACTAGCATATTCTTCTTTGAATTCTGTTTCATCAGCAATTTTCGCATTCTCAGCTGCTAAAACTTTTAATTGATAATCAATGTAATCAGACAAAAATGCAGCTTGATTTTCTTTCGTAACACTATCAGATTCCACTAAAGACGTGTAAGTTTTTAGGAATTCTTCTGTTGAGATTTTTTTGCTGCCTAGTTGAATAGGCGAATTGCTTTGAGAAAACAAAGCAAAGGGTGCCATCAATAATACTATACTAAATAATTTAAATTCTTTCATACTGGCTAATTAAGCGAATAAAATTACAAATAATCCCTGACAAACACGGTTATTCTACATTTATTTGAATAGTGTATTGATATTCATAAGCGTCTACTAATTTACGACCTCCTATCCATTTCCCTGATCGAATAGACGAATTCACCGTTTCGTATGCCCATTGTGTTTCTGAAACACCAAGTAGATCTTGCTTATCCAATTCACTTACCCAATCTAAACCAAAGGAACTAGCTTTCATTCCCCATAAAAACCATGAAACAGGATTTTCAGCTGAACTTAATGCTAAAGGTATCGCTAATACCCCGCTCACTGAATTAAAGCGATTCACCCATTTTTTTGCTGGCTGGTAATCTTCAATTTCGAAGAGAGAGAGCTGAAAACTAGCTTTTTGGCCTTGTTTTAAACGAACCTCCACTTTTTTTATTGTATCTAATCGAATGACCTGCCCATTCTTCACTTTACCTAGGTAAGTCGAAAAAACCTGAACTGGCCTTATTTTATCCCCTTCCAAAATTCCAAGTGCACCCACTAACACGACCTCATCCCCGAGAAATTCCTGCGTTTTAACTACCGTCAAGTTTTTTAAATCAACTTGAACTCGTTTATCAACCTGCTTATTTTGTTCTGTAACCACCGGAATAGCTGACTTTCGAGAGCAGGAAAACAGAGACAGGAAGACAAAAAAGAGTATTACACGCATGGTGCAGGTTCTTGCTGGGTCAAACAATGAAAACTTCCTTGCCCCCAAATAATCTCCCTTGCTGACAAGCCAATCACCGGACGATCCGTAAATAAGGATCGTATTATTCCCAGTGCAATATCATCTTGCGGGCAATCAAAAATGGGAACTAAAACACCCGCATTACAAATATAAAAATTCGCATACGAACCCGGAGCCCTAAATCCATCAATCACCACTGCATCAGGCATAGGAATCTCAACAATCTGCAAAGGGGAACCATCTAACAAGGTCATTTGCTTCAATTCGGCCAAATTAGCTGCCAATACCGCGTGATTATCATCAGCTACATTCGGCTCCACCATCGCAATGACCGTATGCTCATTCACAAAACGCACCGTATCATCAATATGTCCATCGGTGTCATCACCCACAATCCCATCAGACACCCAAAGCACTTGAGATACACCATAATAGTTTTTCAAATACTCCTCGATCTGCTCTTGACTCAGATGTGGATTTCGATTCGGATTCAACAAACAAGAACGACTAGTTAAAACCGTCCCTGCCCCATTAAAGTCCACCGATCCACCCTCCATGATAATTCCTGGTGAAACAGACGGCAACCTCAACTGTGAGGCAATCGTTTGCGGCAACTTATTGTCATCCGAAAATGGCGGATATTTCCCTCCCCACGCATTGTATTCCCAATTCACGACTAAACGTTCTGCACATCCCTCTTTTACTAGAAAGGCCGGCCCGTGATCACGGCACCAGGCATCATTCGTAGGTTGAACATTAAATTCAATCTTAGCAGGATCTATACCGTAAATAGGCAACTGACTTTCCACAAAAGCGCGCAAAGCAGTGGAATTTACATTTATCCGCACCTGCTCCCCTTGTGAAATTGCCTTAATTAAAGCAAAATATTCTGGGTACATCTGCCCTAATTTTTCCTCTTGCCATGAATGATCATTGTGTGGAAAAGTGATCCAAGTAGCCAGGTGTGGATGCCATTCGGCAGGAAAAAAGTATCCTTGTTCTTTCGGAAACATGGTCTTAGGCTTTTAAACGTTCTGCAATCAGTCGCAGACCTTCTAAGGTTATTAATTTATTTACCTCATCGAAATAGGAGGCTAATGGGGTCAAAATGGAGGATAAGCCGCCTGTTGCGACCACCTTCAAATCCCCATTTTTATCTTCTCTTACTCGGCTTATCATTTCTTTCACCATCCCTACATAGCCCCATAAAATTCCTGCTTGAATCGCTGAAACGGTATCCGTTCCTAAGTTAAACTCAGGCATCTCGAGTGGAACCTCTGGAAGTTGGGCAGTTTGTGAGAATAAAGATTTTACTGCAGTCTTTAATCCGGGCGCAATGGAAACACCTTCCATTTTACCTGTCGCGTTAACTAGGGTGAAGGTTAATGCTGTACCAAAATCTACAATCAACACATTTGACTTATAATTTTCATGCGCATACACCGCATTAGCGACTAAATCAGAACCTATTTCATCTGGCACAATCACCTGGATATCTAGGGTCTCATATAATTTAGGTCGCATAACAGCTGGAGAATATCCGAGCCATAAGGCTAAACCACGCTGTATTTGAGGCGAAATCGAGGGTACTACGGAGGATATTAAGGCCAAAGAGGGTAAGTTCTCCCCTAATTCTTTAGAAGCCCACTCCTTCTTAATCCAATTTACTACGCCATTCGCGCTCCAGGGCTGGTGCGTAGGCGTTCTCAAAACTGCTTTCCAGGTTTTTTCCTCATAAAAACCAAACACGATATCCGTGTTCCCCACATCCACAACTAGTAACATCTGCTTTTTCGTGTTTTGTTTATATATCTTTTTCTAATCCCGCTGATAAAATGGGGAAACGTAACCAACTCTTTGGATCTAAACTATAATCGTCCACGTGAAAACCGGGCGCATAACGCTCTCTTTTCCACTGATTTCTAGCCCAAAGACGGAAGAATCGACGAACGAATTCTTCGAGTTTTTCCTTGGCAAAAACAGATCCATACCGTTTATTCACCTCTTCTAAACAAGCATGAGGCGACAATAAATCATAAAATGCTAATCGCTCAATCGTATTTAAAATCGGATATGGCATTAAATCCTCCTCATCCACCTGTTTTTCTGAAAGTGGTCGCAATTCTGCACTTGGCTCCAGACTATTGACTAAATGAAGGCCTTTAAAACCTTGATCCTCTAACCAAAGCAACCAAGTCCGAACAAAACTCTTATCAATCCCCGCAATGGGCGAAATCGAACCGGATGTATCGCCGTCCATCGTCGCATATCCCACACTCGCCTCAGAACGATTCGAGGTGGCGAGCAACAAGGCATTTTTTATATTAGCTAGCATCCAGGCACTCGGGGCACGGACGCGAGCTTGCACGTTTTGGAGGGTAATATCATCCTGTTCCCAGGTCAAAGGCCGCCCAATGGCTCCTTCAATTAAATCTCGATAACCGTCTACGATTGAATCAATC
>JACCEB011648556.1_pt1 | contig 10937 bp, 8 predicted proteins | sample 7454761 | NCBI WGS metagenome assembly JACCEB01 (sample SAMN15323454, study PRJNA562643) | freshwater metagenome | isolation source: river surface water | place: USA:Blue River Watershed | collected 2017-08-18 | reverse complement strand
CGCGGCAAACGGTGAGAGCGCGGTCGGTGGCGAGACCTCGGAGAGCACCGCGTAATAAAAGATAAACATGTGGGCTGCGAAATCGGGCACTCCGAGTTTGATCAGCGCGGGCGCTGCAATCACCGCGCAGATGATGTAGGAGGCGGTTACCGGCACGGCGAGGCCCACAATCCAAACCACCAAGGCGGTAAAGAGCGCCGTGAGAAACAGGGAGCCACCTGCGTACTCGATCACAATTGAGCTGAACTTCAGTCCCAGCCCGGTCAGCACCACCACGCCCACGATCAACCCGGCGCCTGCGCAGGTGGCGGCAATGGAGAGCACCTGTGTGAAGCCGTCGGAGAGGGCCTCGGTGAGTTTGGAGTTGTAGAGCCCTTTCCAAAAGGGCGCCTTACCGGTCAGGGTTTCATACGAAATCATGGCCGAATCGCGTCGCAAGAAACTTGTCGCAAACGACAGCACCGTCGCCCAAAACACGGCCATGATCGGTGAGAAGCCCAGCAACATAAAAATAACGATGGAGATCAGCGAGAAGAAATGAAACCAATACTTTTTGGCCAGTGACCAAGCACTCTCGACCGTGCCTAGGGTCTGGCCCCTCATGCCGTACTTGCGGGAATCGATCTCCACCATGACAAAGAGCCCCAGGTAAAACAAAAAGGTGGGAATCGTTGCCATCAGCAGCACGTCGAGGTAGGAGATCTTCAAGAACTCGGCGATCAAAAAGGCCGCGGCGCCCAATACCGGGGGGGAGATGATTGCACCCAGACCGCCGGCTGCGAGCAGACCGCCGGCAGCATTTTTTTCGTATCCGGCCTTCGCCAGCATGTTGTGAGCCACGGAGCCCACGGTCACCGTCGTGGCCACACCCGATCCCGACGGGCCACCCAACAGAAACGAGGAGAGCACCACGGTCCGGCCGACCCCTGACGTTTTTCCGCCCATGGCAGAAAACGAGAAATCGATGAAGAATTTTCCTGCGCCGGAGAACTGCAAGAATGCTCCGAAGATGGTGAACAGAATGATGAGTGTCGAAGACACATCCACAGCGACACCGAAAATACCCTCGAGCGTCATGTACATGAAGCCCACCAGACGCGACAGGTCGTAGCCTTTGTGGGTCCAAGGTGCGGGAAGCATGTCACCAAAGAGTGCGTAGAGCAGAAAGCCGACGGTCACGCTGAGCAGCACCAGGCCGTTGGTGCGGCGGACTGACTCCAGAATCAACAGAATCAGCACGCTGCCAAAGGCTACATCCATGGGCAGGGGAAACGTGTTGCGGTCGGTGAAGTCGTCGCCGCCACGGATGGCGTAGACCAGTGCCGCGATCGCAAGGGCAGCAAACAGCACATCCCACCACATCAAACGGTCTTTGTAACGGCGTGCAATTGGGAAGGTGATGAAGATGAACACCAGCACCATGGCCACGTGGGTCATGCGCATGATTTGCGCCGGCACGATGGAGTAAGCGGCATAGAGATGGAAGAGCGACATGCCCACGGCGATCAGCGTCATGACCACGGCAAACCAGCCTTTAAAACTGCTGGCGTCGCCTTCCTCTTCTTTGATCAGATTTTCAACCCGTTGGCGGGTTTCATCGTCGAGGTCGCCGTCGGGGAGGCCCATTTTCTGCAGGGTGTCACTCATCGCACTTCCTTATGTACTCAACTGCTAGGGGTATTTCATGAAAACGAAAGCCCGCGTTTTGCGCGGGCCCTCGTTGTGATCGCTTCGGGTCAGAGGCTTACTCGACCTTTCCGCCTTTTTCTCGGATGAACTTCACAGCCCCTGGATGAAACTTGATTGGGGTGGAGTTTTGTTTTTGGTTCGGAATGGTCACGCTCGCGTATTCCTTGTGCACGGCGACCAATTCCTTCTGATGGTCAAACACAGCCTTCACGATCTTGTAGGCCTGATCATCGGGCATGTTGGCGTTGACCACCAGGATGTTGGCCACAGAGGCGATCTTGTTATCGGCATCCATGCCCGCATAGGTTGACTTGGGGATCGTGTCGGCGTAGTAGAGATTGCCGTATTTCTTGTTCATCGCGGCTACAGCGTCGGCATGGTCAATCATGCGGATTTTGGTACCCGGAGTGCTGGCCAGGTCGGTCACAGCGGCGGTGGGCAGACCACCAACCCAGAAGAAGGCTTCAATCTTCTTATCTTTGAGTGCATTGACCGATTCTGCGGCGCCGAGACGCTCACGGGTCATGTCCTTGTTGGGATCCAGACCCGCTGCCTCGATCAGGCGCAGAGCCATTACTTCTGTCGCGCTGCCGGGGCTTCCGGTGGAAACACGTTTCCCCTTAAGGTCTTTCATGGTCTTGATGCCAGTGGACTCCACCGACACCACATGCATACGGTTGGGGTAAAGCACCAGCAGGGTACGAAGATCCACCTTGCGGCCGCTGAACTTGCCCTCGCCCTTGGATGCGTCGAGTGCAGCATCCACCATCGAGAAGCCAACATAGGGTTTGCCACTGGCGATCAGGTTCAGGTTGTCGACCGAGCCGCCGGTCACCTCCGCGGTGGCCTGCATGCCTTGAACATGCTTTGACAGCACGGCTGCCAGTCCGCCACCCATGGGGTAGTAGACCCCGCCTGTTCCCCCGGTGGCAATCGATACGTTTTGTGCAAAGGCCGTGCTGGTCGCCGCGACTGCTAATGCGGCCAGAAACTTGGTGATGCGCATCTCAAACTCCTCTGGTGACATGGACGTTAAGAGTCCAAGGGTGTCAGGTGAGCCCATTTTTTTCAAGGCTCAAACGGTGTCTTTGACCTAGGAAAAGTACTAGTACGCCAGGAATTTGACCAAATGTTGTGTGCTTGTCCCGTCGGGGTTGTCGGACGCAGCAAGGGCCCGGGCGATACCATCACAGCCTTTCGCGTGAGCCTGCTGCGGGCGCGGTGCAAGCAAAGGAGATAGGAATGACAACACAGACGTTGGTGGTGATTGGGGGAGGCACCATGGGGGTCGACATCGCGGCATCGTTTGCCGCGCAGGGTTGGGCCACCGTGATTGTCAATCCGCCTGATGCGCGTTCGTCCACGATCGCGCAACGCTTCGCGGCGGCACTGGCCCGACTCGGTGTTCATGAGCCGATGCCCGTGGAATGGGTCGAGCACATGGAGCGCGTCCAGTGGGACCGCGTGGCATTGGTGATCGAGGCCGTACCCGAGAATCTTGCGCTCAAGCGCGCCATCTTTGCGCAGCTTGAGCAGGTTGCACCGGCCGGAATTCCTTTGTGCAGCAATTCTTCTGCCATACCTATCAGCCGTATCGGAGAGGGGCTCACCTCGCAACACCGAATGGTGGGTACGCATTACTTTATGCCCGCCCATCTTGTGCCCGGCGTCGAGGTCATTGCATCGGAGCATACGGATCCGGAGGTGGCTGAGCATGTGGCACGGCTGATGGCTTCGGTGGGGAAGGTGCCTATTCGGGTGAAGCGTGATTTGCCCGGATTCCTGGTGAATCGTTTGCAGCACGCAGTATCCCGTGAGGCGATGAAGTTGATTGATCAGGGCATTACGACCCCGGAGGATGTGGATGCGGCGGTCCGTTTCGGATTTGGCTTTCGTTACCTTGCAGCGGGGCCATGCCTGCAGCGCGATCATGCAGGATTGGATGTGCATCATGCGGCAGCCCAGTCGATTTACCCGGATCTCTGTAACGATTCGGAGCCCAGCAGGGTGCTCTCCGATCATGTAGCCCGAGGAGAGCTGGGTATGAAAACCGGAAAGGGTTTTTATGACTGGACCGAAGAATCCACCGCCGCGGAACGCAAGCGCTATGACGACCTGCTGGTGGCTGCCCACGCCTTACTCAAGGGCGAGATTCAATCGCGGTCAGGTGGCTAGCCCGGTGATCGTGAAGTCAATGGCCTGCATGGCCGAGATGAGATCACGGGTTTTGTCCTCGCCCAGCGGGACAAGCGGTGGGCGTACGGCTGCCCACAGAGGATCCTTTGAGAAATGGGCGATCGCTGCCTTCATGGCGGGAATCATCGGCCGGCTCTGAAAAAGTTGACGTACTTGATCCAAGCCCGCCTGGCGTGATTCGGCGTCGGCATCTTGCCAGTGTGCCGCCAGTGCGGCGATGGGACCGGGGTTGACGTTCGTTGTCGCGGAGATACAACCGGCACCGCCTGACCGCAGTGTGCGAAGTAAAAATGTTTCGCTTCCGGCGTACATGCGGAAACCCGAACCCGCGCATGCCTTAAGGATCGATTCGGTGTAGTCCCAGTCTCCCGAGCTGTCCTTCATGCCAACGATGGTTCTAGGGTAGGCCGCGATCAGCCGCTCAACCAGCGCTAGCGAAAATCCGACTTTCGAAACGGGCGGAATGTTGTAGACATAAATCTGTAGCCGCTCGTCCGCGACACGTTCAATGATGGTAGCGAAGTAGGCAAACAGCCCATCATCGGGCACGTCTTTGTAGTAAAACGGTGGCAGGGTCAGCGTGCCAGCGCATCCGAGATCTACGGCGGCTTTGGTCAAGGCTACCGCATCGGGAATTGCACAGGCGCCGGCACCCGGCATCATCTGGGAGGCCGCCACACCGAACGTGTGGACGAGGGCATCCAACGCGTCGATGCGCTCACTCACCGAAAGTGAATTTGCTTCGGAGTTGGTCCCAAACACTGCAAGGCCGACGTGGTTGCGTTGCAGCCAGTGACACTGACGGGCCAGCTTTTGCACGTCGAGCTCTCCGTTTGCTGTGAACGGGGAGACCACAGGGGAGAGCACGGCGGGTAACGAAGAGGGAATCAGTGGCATATCAGAGGACAGGAGAGATGAGTTCGCCGTGTTGAAAAAACGAGATCAGATTGTCCACGGCGAGCCGAGTCATCGCAACACGGGTTTCTTCGGTCGCGCTTCCGACATGCGGTGAGAGCACGACATTCGGAAGGCTGCGTAACCGTTGCGGTACATGTGGTTCGTTCGCAAAGACATCAAGGGCTGCTCCAGCAATCACACCGCCCTCGAGCGCCGCAATCAAGTCGTTTTCGTTGACCACACTTCCGCGTGACATGTTGACGAGCACGCCGTCGGCGCCGAGCGCCGCGAGCACAGTGCGGTCAATCAGCTGATCGGTGTTGTCTCCCCCGGGGCAGGTTAGGATCAAGACATCACTGGAGCCCGCCAACGCGACCACATCCGGCACGAAGACGTACGGGACAGCCTTTTTGCGTGGCCCGGTATAGGCGAGTCGGACCTTAAACGGCACAAGCCGCGCGGCGAGGTCCTGGCCAATGCGCCCCATTCCCACGATACCAACGCGTTTGCCTGCCAATGAACGTGTCAGCGGAAACGGCCCCTGTTCCCACGTGCCTTCGCGCACAAAGCGGTCGGCGGTGGGCAGCCGCCGCATGAGCCCTAGCAGCAGTCCGATCGCCAGCTCACAGACAGCATCGTTGAGCACGCCGGGCGTGTTCGAAACGGCGATGCTCCGCGACCGACAAAACGCCAGAGGGATGTTGTCGACCCCTACGCCGCAGGTTGCAATGACGCGCAGGTTTGGTAAGGCGTGCAAAAGATCGGTCTCGATGCGTGTATTGCTTCGGGTGATCATTGCGATGGCCGAGGAGTCCGGGGCCCGTAGTGTGGAGAGCCGGGCATCAATTTCCGCCTGCATGGCGGCGGGGAACTGGCCCACCTGAACGATAGGGGGGAGGCCTTGGGTCATGGCGTCGTGTCGTTATGCGTCAGGGGATAGCGGAATGGTGTGGGGCAGCGTCTCGGCTTGCAGAAACGAAAAGTCGGCGCCGGCATCGGCCTGAAGTACTGAATCAAGAAAAAGTTTTCGGTATCCGCGCGATGCCGTGGGTGGGGTGGCGGGTCTCGCGTTCCGTCGTGCCTGCATCTCGCTTTCCGCGACGAGAAGCTCCAGCGCGCGTGCGCGCACCGAGAGCCGAATTCGGTCGCCGGTGCGAACCAGGCCGAGGGGGCCGCCTACCGCCGATTCAGGCGTGACGTGCAGCACGATCGTACCGGCTGCCGTGCCGCTCATGCGGCCGTCCGAGATGCGAACCATGTCCTTCACGCCTTGCCGTGCAAGCTTTTTGGGAATCGGGATGTAGCCGGCCTCGGGCATGCCGGGAGCTCCTTTGGGGCCAATGTTTTTGAGCACCAAAATATCGTTGGGTTGCACATCAAGGTCATCACGGTCGATGCGCTGTGCCATGTCTTCGAGGCTTTCAAATACAACTGCGCGGCCCTCGTGTTCCATGAGCGTTGGATCGGCTGCTGACTGCTTGATGATGGCGCCTTGCGGTGCGAGGTTGCCAAAGAGTGCGGCCAGCCCTCCCTCTGCGTAGATCGGGTCTGTGCGCGGACGAATCACGGACTGTGCGAAGGGGGCCGGTGCAGCATCCATCTGCTCGCCGAGTGTAAGGCCCGACACGGTCAGCGTATCCAGGTGCAGTAGCGGCCGGAGTTCACGCAGCAATGCGTGCATGCCGCCGGCATTGTGAAAATCCTCCATGTAGTGGGATCCCGACGGCTTCAGATTGACCAGCACGGGCGTCTCTTGGGCGAAGCGATTCAAACGCTGGAGATCAATTCGAATGCCACAGCGGCCGGCGATGGCAGCAAGGTGCACCAGCCCGTTCGTTGAGCCTCCGATGGCGAGTAACACCCGTAGGGCGTTCTCAAATGCTTTCGGTGTGAGTAGTTTGTTAGGTTTCATGGCGCTGGCGACCATCGCAACGGCCGTGCTGCCTGTGAGTTCGGCGATACGCATGCGATCCGCGGTCACGGCGGGGGGTGATGCGCCGCCGGCGACGCACATCCCCAGTGCCTCGGTGATGCAGGCCATCGTGCTTGCGGTCCCCATGACCGAGCATGTGCCGACGCTGGCCACCAGCTGATCGTTGACTGCATCGATGTCGGTTTGATCAATTTCCTCGGCGCGAAACTGCCCCCAGTAACGACGGCAATCGGTGCATGCGCCAACCCGCGTGCCCCGATGCGAGCCGGTAAGCATCGAGCCTGTGATCAGTGCGATGGCAGGTACATTGGCCGATGCAGCTGCCATGAGTTGTGCCGGCACCGTCTTGTCACAGCCGCCGATCAGAATCACGGCGTCCATCGGCTGCGCGCGAATCATCTCTTCGGTTTCCATTGCCATGAGATTGCGCAGAAACATGCTGGTGGGCTGAGCGAAACTCTCGTGCAGTGAGATGGTCGGAAATTCCACCGGCAGGCCCCCGGCCAGCAGAATGCCGCGCTTTGCGGCCTCGATCAGTTGGGGTGCATTTCCATGGCATGGGTTAAATCCGCTGCCGGTATTTGCGATGCCGATGATGGGGCGGTCAAGGGCCTCGTCGGTAAAGCCCGCGCCTTTAATAAATGCGCGCCGAAGAAAAAGGGAGAACTCGGTATCTCCGTAATTGACAAGGCCTTTTTTTAATCCGAAACGTGGTCCGCTCATGCCGTGCTCTGTGTCCAAACGAGGGCAGACGATAACAACTTTTAAGCGGACTGCGCGACAGCAGGGGCCCCGGCAATACCCTGATAAAATCAGGGCGGTTGGAAGCGTGGCAGAGCGGTTGAATGCACCGGTCTTGAAAACCGGCGAGGGCGCAAGTCCTCCGTGAGTTCGAATCTCACCGCTTCCGCCACACGCCCGCTATGGTTTAGCGGCTTGGTTGCCGCTTGCCACCGCCGTTGCGATCCCGTGCACCTGAAGATGTCCCCGACGGCTTAGCCCCTCCGGAGGCTTTCGGCCCCTGCGACTTTCCGCGAAACGGCGGTTTACGCCCGCTGTGGCCATGCGGCCGCGGATGGCTGCGGCCCCGTTTTTCCTCCGGTCGAACGTAATCTGCCGGAAGTGCAATAAGGGTAAAGCGGCCGGTACGACCAGCATGTTCAGGAAGCTCTTTGGCGGGCTCGAGTGCGGTGTGGGTCAGGCGCTCAATATCGCGCAAAAGATTGCGTTCTGATTTGTCGCACAGTGATATGGCGATTCCACTTCGGCCAGCACGTCCGGTACGGCCAATGCGATGGACATAGGATTCTGCAATGGTGGGCATATCGAAATTCACGACGTGCGACACATCGCTGACATCGAGGCCGCGTGCGGCGACATCCGTAGCCACCAGAATTTTTTTGGACCCCGACTTGAATTGGGTAAGCGCTTTGTTGCGCTGGCCCTGGGATTTGTCGCCATGAATTCCGATGCAACGCAGGCCCGCATCGTTGAGCATACGTTCGACTTTATCGGTTCCGCGTTTGGTGCGGGTAAACACAATTGCACGCTCCACATCACGGTGTGCGAGCAGATCGACCAGCAGGTCGCTCTTTAACGACTGCTCGACCATGATCACTTCTTGCAGAATCTTTTCCGCCGGCTTGGATACGGCTGCCACCGCAATCTCTCTGGGGGTGTTCATGAATTCTTGTGCCAGCGCACGGATCGGACGCGGCATGGTGGCGGAGAGCAGAAGAGTCTGACGGTCTGGCGAGATCTTGCGCATGATCTCCTCGATGGCCGGCATAAAGCCGAGATCGAGCATCTGGTCGGCCTCATCCAAGACAATCGTTGTCGTCTTGTCCAGGCGTGCCTTGCCGGCGCGCACATGGTCCAGAAGACGGCCCGGAGTGGCCACCACGATATCGAGCCCGCCGGACAGCGCCTTGATCTGGGGCACGGGGCTTGCACCGCCCACGATCAACGCGACCGATGGCCTCATGAATTTTCCATAGGTGCGAATGCTTTCGCAGATCTGATGGGCGAGTTCACGCGTGGGCGCGAGGATCAATGTGGTGAAGGCCCGTGGGCCAGCACCTGAGAATTTCTGTGGTCCAAGGCGTTGCGATGCCAACGCGTGCAATACGGGCAACACAAACGATGCGGTCTTGCCTGTGCCGGTCTGTGCGATACCGATGACATCGTGACCTGCAATCATCTCGGGGATGACTTCGGCTTGAATCGGTGTGGGGTTGGTGTAGCCCTGCGCGGAAACTGCGCGCAGTAACGGTTCGGCGAGGCCGAGTTCAGCAAATGTTTTCAAAATGGACTTTCAAAGTGGCCCTGTGCATGGGCACCTCGCGGTGCAACCGGAAACAGTCAGGCCGGGTGTTGACTAAGCGGGGGAGGCAGATGGCTCGGACGGATGGTTTCCGACAAGCGAGACGGGGCCAAAAAAACCGCAACGGATGCGGTCGGCCAGGTACAAACGCCATTTCTCATGGGATGAGAAACGAGAGAAGGCTAAACGCAATGGTGCGAATACTACGCGAGTTTTGTGCCGCGCAACGTGTTTTTATTGAATAATTTCGTGATGCACGCGATGTCACGCCTCTTTTTGTTGTGGATGAGCACCACGTTGGCGTTATGGATTGTGGATGCGCTGTTCGAGAGTCTGTCGTTTGCGACCCTTCATAGTCTCGTTCTTAGTGGTTTTCTTTTGGCGCTCGCCAACCTCACGTTAAAGCCCCTGTTGGTCCTGGTGACCCTGCCGCTCACGTTGTTGTCGTTTGGATTGATGCTGCCGGTGATCAATGGGCTGGTATTGCTTGGCGTTGCACAGATCGTTCCGGGATTCGAGATCGCGGGCTTCTGGATGGGGGTCCTTTGTGCGTTGGCGGTCTCGTTTGTCGGGCTGCTGATTGGGCTGGCCACTGGGCAGTCAGCCGCCCGTGGCAGGGTCCAGGTGGGCCGTTTTACGGTGGATGCGGGCCGCTCACAGCCACCGTTCGGGCGGGATGGCGCCCAGGATCCCAACACGATTGATGGTGAATTCCGCGACACATCGGCGGAAAAACCCCGTGAAATCAGGCGCTTAGACGGAAAATCGGACGATTGATCGAGCACCTATTTTCATAATATGAGAATATGTGGCTATGCCGCATTTTTTCTTCCGGAATGGTTGCACTGCAACAAATCTTTTGGTTCAATACGCTTTGTGCGCTGCACCAACATGTTGGGCCGCAGGGCAAAACGTTAACCAAGCAGTGAAGTTCAATCCAACAACACACCGGAGAGTAAAAAATGAAAAACGTAAACGAGCAATTCGCAGACCTGGCCAAAGCAAACGTTGAGAGCGCTGTTGAAGTGGCCGACGCAGCATTCAATGGCATGGAGAAGATGGTTGACCTGCAGATGAAGGTTGCTAAGAACGCCCTGAGCCAGGGTGCAGAGAACATGAAGGCACTGGCTGGCGCGAAAGACATTCAAGAGCTGGTGAAAGTACAGTCTTCGTTTGCTATGCCCACGCTGGAGACAGCTGTTTCTTACGCGAACGCCGTCTACGGCATCGCTTCAGAGACCGCCAATGTATTCGCAAAGATGGCAGAAGCTCAGATCTCGGAAGCCAATGCTAAGGTTCATGGCGCTGTTGAAGAGTTCTCCAAGTCGGCTCCCGCCGGTTCGGAGAGCGGTGTTGCCCTCGTGAAGTCGGCTCTGACGGCTGCAAACGCTGCATACGAGACCGCCAGCAAGGCTGCCAAGCAGGCTGTAGCTGCTGTTGAACAAAATGTTCAGTCGGCAACCAAGGCCAGCATGAAGGCTGCTTCGACTGCACTGAAGGCTGCCTAAGCACCTGACAACCACCTTAGAGTGGTGTTCAAAAGGCCCGCACATGCGGGCCTTTTTTATTAGTGCTTGTTAACGAAGTCCAGGACCGCGCTGCAGACATCAGGCCCGTAGGCCACGGGATGCGCACTGTCATGGCATTCGTGGATACGGGTGAGCGGATGAATTTCGAACAGGCGTTTGACCACCGCATCGTTCACAATTTCGCTGTGTTGACCACGTAGCAGCAGAATCGGCGCGGTCACTGCGGCAAACGCGTTTGAAAAATCAACGCCGGCGAGTCGTGTTTCATGAGGCAGGTCCAAGTGGTTCGGTTGGCGCACGGCCCGAAGAAGAGCAGGGTCGACATTGAGGCGTCCAGCAAGCTCTGCGCCACCGATGTCGCTGGCCGAGG
>JACCEB010671357.1_pt1 | contig 10938 bp, 10 predicted proteins | sample 7454761 | NCBI WGS metagenome assembly JACCEB01 (sample SAMN15323454, study PRJNA562643) | freshwater metagenome | isolation source: river surface water | place: USA:Blue River Watershed | collected 2017-08-18 | reverse complement strand
GAGTTTCCAACGTTGACAACGCCAATACCTGCGCCAAAATCAATAATGCGATTGCCATCGATATCTTCAATGATGGCATCTTGTGCGCGGCTGACAATTACTGGAAGCGCAGTTCCTAGTCCCCCGGATACCGCTTCTTTACGACGCTGCATCGCTGCAGTCGAAAGTGGCCCTGGAATCTCAGTGGCCAGATGGCGTGATTGCGGGAGCGGATCCTTTGCTGTCATGGAGATAATTCTAAGCCCCTGCAAAGTTTGCGCGAGCCGTCATACCGCTTGGTACAAGTTAGGCTTGCCACATGAGTAATCTGCGAGAGAGCGCACCACTGCTTGATGCCTATCTTTCGTACTTCGAAAAGGCTCGTACTCCTTTCACAATTCCTGGCCATAAGCAGAAGACAAGCGCACTTGATGTGGGCTTAGGCGCAATCGTCGACTCAGATACTCCACTTTACGGCGGGCTCGATGAAATCAAACTTACCAATCAGACGCTGAAGAAAGCAGAAGCTCTCGCTGCAAAGTTGTGGGGCGCAGATTACGCACGATTTTCAACTGGTGGGTCTACCCATGCAAATCAAGCAATCATCTTCGCGCTGGGTCAACCTGGTGACAAGGTCGCTGTTTCACGAACCGCACATAGATCTGTCTTAAGCGCGCTTGTACTTGCCGGCCTTGAACCAATTTGGATGAGCCCAGAAATCGATAGCGCCACTGGTGTTCCAATAGGAATTGCTGTGACTGAATTACAGAGAGCGCTGGTAGAAAAACCAATTGCCATATTACTAACTGAACCCGGTTATCTTGGAACGATTTCAGATCTACCCGCTCTCATTAAAGTTGCACACCAAGAAAAAGTTCCAGTCATCTTGGATGCAGCATGGGGTGGACATTTTGGTTTCCATCCGCAGTTGCCACAGCATGCATTCCAGATGGGTGCAGATGCCCTCATTACAAGTACACATAAAGCTCTACCGGGATATAGCGCCTCTGCGATATTACTTGCGCGCACTGAATTGTTAAGTGCTGAAAGACTTGAACAGAGCTTTGAAACAACTCACACAACTTCTCCTGCCGGTGCGCCCCTTGCTTCCATTGATGGTGTGCGAGCACTTCTAGAAACTCGCGGTGAAGAGTTACTTGGGCAGCTTCTAGAAAACATTCACCGCTTTAAGGAAACGGTGCAAGCTGAATTCCCACTTCCTATCTTTCTCTATCCCAGCGATTTTCCTGCAGGGCGATTTGATCCTTCCAAGCTAGTTTTACGTGTGCAGCAATTAGGCGCATCGGGTGTAGATATTGAAGAAGATTTACAGAAAGCAGGAATCCGCGTTGAAATGGCAGATCGCGACACCATCGTCTTCCTAGCCACAATTGCCGATACCGCAGCGGATTTTGAACGTTTAGCGGATGTCTTAATTCCGATTCTTAAGAAGCGCCAAGAGCAGCGACGCGAGAGCGCGACTGCCTTGAGCTGGTCTGTGATTCCACAAAAAGCTTCTTCAATGCGAGATGCCTACTTTGCAAAGACAGAGATGGTTAATGCAAAAAGCGCAGTTGGTCGAATTTCAGCAGATTTGATTGCGCCTTATCCCCCAGGTGTTGCAGTTGTTGCACCTGGTGAAGTTCTTACTGAACAGATTGTCTCTGGGCTACAAGCATCACGCGCTGCTGGAGTACGCATCGCATACGCCACCGACTCAACACTTTCTCAATTTAGAGTCGTCGTTTAGCAGTTACAAAGGCTGGCGATAGACCTTATGTTGTGCAGCTTGTGCCAGCGGGCGAATAGTCATGGAATCAATATTGAAATGATCCGGCAACATCACAGACCAACGAATTGATTCAGCAACATCTGCGGCAGTCAGCGGTCGGGTAACTCCTTCATAGACCTTGGCAGCGCGATCTGCATCTCCGCTAAAGCGCACCTTGGCGAATTCATCAGTCTTAACCATGCCAGGAGCAATCTCTGTAACGCGAATCGGCTTACCGTTGAGTTCTAAACGTAAAGTTTCAGCAAGAGATGTTTCAGCAAACTTGGATGCAACATAACTTCCACCATTTTCATATGCGCGATGGCCTGCGGTAGATGAGATCAAAATGATATGGCCGCGTCCATGAGAAATCATCACGGGCGTCAAAGCTTTCACCATACGTACTGAGCCCACTACATTGATATCAAAAGTCTTCTTCCAAATCTCTGGATCAGATTCGGTCACGGGATCAAAATCAAATGCTCCACCAGCACAGTTGATTAATACGGCAACTGGCTTTCCTGATAGATGTTGAGTGAGAGCATCAACGCTTGCTTGGTCTGTGACATCGAGAGCGAAGGCTTCAATCTCTGAATTGCTCTTAGCAAGTTGATTTAAGCGATCAAGGCGTCTGGCGGCAGCAATCACGTGATAACCATTGTCAGCAAGTAGCTGCGCAGTTGCTGCTCCGATGCCGCTGCTTGCGCCATTTATCACTGCATATTCACGTGTACTCATTAGGTAAGGGTATATGCGCAGACTAAGATTGGTACATGGCTAATCAGGTAGAAACAATCATCAACGTCCAACTCGAGAACCGCAATAAGAAGACTGTGTTCTGGAGAATCATCCTGGCTGTGCCGGTCGTGGTCTTTGTTGTTTCCTTTACTCCGATGGCAGATGAAGCCTGGACAACGGGTCTAATCATCCTGCCTGTTGTGCTTGGCCTTGTTGTTCGAGGTATCTATCCGAGTTACGTCTTATCTTTTAATCACGGCCTCATCGAGCTGGAAACGCGTTTAGTTGCATACGTGCTTCTGCTTACCGATGATTACCCTTCCATCGAACGCAATCCCAATATTGCAGTTTTGCTACCTGATGTAGATGGCGGAAAGAAACTCAATCGTTTCATGCCACTTGTAAAGTGGATTCTCGCAATTCCTCTTGTCATTGTGGGTCTGGTCTATGCGCTGCTAACACTCATTGTTACATTCATAGCTTGGATTGTGACTTGGTCGACGGGAACATATCCACGATGGGCACTTGATATTGTCTTAGGAACAATTAAGTTCTGGAATCGCATCTATGGGTACGCAATTTTGCTCGTTACCGATGAATACCCAGGATTTTCTTTGTCATGACAGTCGTAGTTCGCCCAATAGCAGCTAGCGATAAAGAGCGCTGGTTGGTGCTCTGGCAGGGATACCTAGATTTCTATAAGGCTGCTGTAGCTCCAGAGCAGACTGAGCGCACCTGGAATCGCATTTTGGATCCGGAATTCAACATGAAGTGCGCGGTCGCTGAATCTGATGGCCACGTCATTGGCTTTACAACATATAACTTACAGAATTCAACCTGGTCGCCTAATGGACATTGCTATCTTGAAGATCTCTTTGTGGACCCCGCATTTCGCGGACACGGTGCCGGTCGAGCCTTGATTGATTACGTCAAGGCGTATGCGCTTGAGATGAAATGTTCACGTCTTTACTGGAACACAGATGAAGATAACGAGACTGCGCGTAAGCTGTATGACACCTACGTTCTCGAGTCTGGAAAGCGTCAATATCGCATCCAACTGCAGGATATTGCAGAGTAGTTACAGCACTGCATCCCTAATCATTCGCTGATAAAAGAGCCCAGGCTTTCGAGTGCTTTCTTCCGGCTCGCCCATCGTGACAAAACCGATTTTCTCGTAAGCTTTAATAGCAATTTCGTTATCTATCCATACACCTAAACCTTGCCTCTGCCAGTTACGTTCGGTGGCTTGTAAATCTATAAAGTGAAAAAGGGCGCGGAGCGCTCCATGTTGGCGATACTCGGGATGAACCCAGCAACTCCCTATCCAAGAGGTTGCCCCAAAATCCCCTTTGAGATTCTCTATCGTCATGAATCCAATATCTTCATTGGAAACTGATGCGATGATTCCTACATACTGACGCGCCTTCGATCGCCACACATCTTCGCTATAACGAAGTTCGGCTTCCAAGCTGCTGCCGAAGGCATGGCCATCGCTTTCCAGTGCTGCAATTCGAATATCGCGATAGCGCGGCCATTGGTCCTCTGTTAACTCTTCGACCAAAACGGCAGATGTCATGTCGTAAATAATGGCAGAAGTTGGCGCGGCTTGGATATGGTCACCTGGTGCAGAACGAGTATTTAAAGAGCCTTGCTTCGCGCGATGTAATTCGCGTTGAAATGGTCTGCCTTGGAAATATCTGTCGTTCACCTATGGCAGCGGCAGTGCTTCATAACAAGACTTTAGATCTTTCTAATCCTCGCTTTATTGTCACAAGTAGCGGAACTTCAGGTTGGCATGATGGTGAAGGTGCTCATCACTTATCTGAGAAGACTTGGAAAAATGCTGGCTACACATTTGAACACGTCTCTCGGAAGTTCCAACTTAATTTCTTTGATGAAGCAGATTTAATTCTGCCTATGGATCTGACTAACCGTGCCAATATTCTTAACGGAGCCCGCAACGATGCCGATAAAGCTAAGGTTTTTATGCTGAGATCTTTTGATCCATCTCTAAGCCACATCAATCCAACTTCGCCCGAGGCAGAACAGTTGCAGGTTCCTGATCCTTGGGGCGAGACGATTGAGGCTTATCAAGAAGTTTTAGAGATGATTGAAAGTGCTACTGATGGACTTATTGCTAGCCTGTTGCAGCGATAACGCCAAGACACATCTCATCTGAAGAACCTTCACCCCATGTGATGTAACGCGGCTCTAGATTTCGTAGCGCCGGAAGCTTCTGTCGAAGAGTCGGATCAAAGGTACATTCAACGCGGATTGTGTCGCCAGGTGCGACTTTAACTGGTGTCTTAAGGACTGTCGCAGATTGGTCATCAAAGTCATAATTCTGGCGATTAAGAAGAATCTTCTCTGACGCAGTTCCTGGATTGAGAATCAACTTCAGTGAGCGACCAAGTAAGTGCATGTGAGGCGCTGCCGCAATAACTGTGAGGTGCTTATCCATCACCTTGTCACAACGAGAAATCAAACTTGGCTTGGGATTAAATGGGTCGTTCTTACAGAGAACGTTGATACCGGCGGCTTCAAACGCACTTGTTGTGCTGGTGCGCGCTGCTAAATCAAGAAGAGAATTCTTACGGTCACATAGCGGTCCAGTAACTCCTGGCGGGCAGGCAAGTTCTACAGGAGCTGGGAAGAGCTCAACTTGTAGCTGTTTAACTTTGGCACCCTTTGCAGGAATCGCTTCGATAATAATTTTTGATTGATCGGTTTCAAGCTTGCCGTGATGTGCGGCAAGTAAGTTGTAGTGAACCTGCAGAACTAACTTCTCACCCTTTTTAAAGGGGATTCCATAACCTTTGGGGGATACATCTTTTCCACGACCAGGTGCCCACGAGCTAAGCCAAGGGGACGTAAGAAATGATGAGAACATCGATCCCAAACCAGAACCACCGAAGCATGGCCAACCTTTGCCATTTTTATCGGCAGCAACAGCTTCTGCGACATCTGCTTGAGTCACGCGGAACATAATTGCGTGATGCACATATGCCTTCTTCTGAGGCACAAACTCAACGGACTTAATAATTGAATCTTCCGTGACCTTTGGATCGAGAAGAAAACAACGGTAGTCATCTGTTCCATTATTTGGAGCTGACGGCAAATGAGCCTTCACCATTTTGGCGACATAGAACTTCGATTTTGCAGCCTGCGCCGGTGGAGCAATCACAAGAGATGAAATCAATATAGTGACTAGACCCACAATAAGTGGACCCAAATTTGATTTAGCCCTCATAAGCTGAGAATACCGAAGCTTTCGTTAGGCAGCAGAACGAGATAGGCAATATCGTTGCACAATGAAATTGCGCGCTCTCGCATTAGCTCTGTCGGTATCTGTGCTCTTGCCGAACTACTCTATTGCGGCAGAGGTCACAAGCAAATCTCAGCAGACAGCGCCAGGTGTCTTTATCGATACCTCAACCTACCTACCCAAGAAAACTCCAGCTCCAGCAATTCTTCTGGCACATGGTTTTGGTGGTTCAAAAGATTCTGTTGTAACCGAAGCTCAAGCATTTCAAAAACGTGGATACGTAGTTATGACATGGACTGCCCGTGGTTTCGGAAAATCTACGGGGCAGATTTCTATGAACTCACTTTCAGCAGAAATTGCAGATGTCCAAGAGCTGATTACAACTTTAAGCAAACGTAAAGATGTTCTGCAGGATCGCTCTGGCGACCCAGTTGTTGGGATAGCAGGTGGTTCTTATGGAGGAGCTGCAGCGCTTCTTACTGCGTCACAAGATAAGCGCATTGATGCAGTTGTTGCCGACATTACCTGGAACGACTTGAGCCAAGCGCTCTTTCCGCAATCATCAACCGACGTTGCCGAAGCAGGGCCATTTAAGAAGATCTGGACCGGCACCTTCTTTGCGCTAGCCACACTGCAAAGCGCTTACTTGGGTGAGTGTGGGGCGTTAACCAATGAATGGTGCGCTGCCTATAAGAGCGCAGTGATGAATGGGAAACCAAGTGCAGCTGAGCGCAAACTACTTCGTTCGGTCTCTCCTGTATCAGTTCTCTCTTCCATAAAAGCACCTACTTTGCTTTCACAGGGACAGGCAGATTCACTCTTTCCGCTCAATGAAAGTTCGCAGACTGCAGCCGTCCTAAAAAAGAACGGCGTTCCACTCTCAATGATTTGGCATGCAGCAGGCCACGACGGTGGAGCGGATGAGAAGAAGTACCTGCAAGAGCAGTACTCGCGCTGGTTCGATAAACATTTATTGAAGCAAGATATAGATTTCCCACTCTTTCAATTTACCAAGACCAACGGTTCAATCTCACTCCAAGATTCAACTGCTATTCCAAAGTCCTTTACCGCAACACGTTTACCCTTTGAAGCAGAGTTGAAACAGCTTCCGCTTCTTGCCCAGCCTGCTGCAATGTCTTATCCAGTTGGCGGAATTCCAAGTGCAATCTCATCACTACCTGGAATTGGTTCTGCTGGAAGTTTGGCTGCAACAGTTGCCTCAAATATTGCAGGGTTTAGCCCAGCTTTTGTCCCAGGTCAGAGTGGATTCTTGGAAAGCGCAGTTCTGAAAGAGCCGATTTCTGTTACTGGCTCATCACGAATCAAAGTGCGAGTGACGAGTACTACTGGGAGCGCAACGCTCTTCTTCTCGCTGGTTACCAAGTCACCCAGTGGTGCGATCTCACAACCAAATGGAATTGTCGCGCCAATTCGAGTAACTAATATTCCGGCAGAAGGTCGCGACATCACCGTGACACTTCCTGCAGTCATTCTCGATGCAGCTATTGGAGACACGGTAGCGATTGGAATTTCAAGTACTGATCAAGGTTATGAACTTCCTAAATCACCAGCTTTTTACTCTGTCACAGCGCTATCGCCTCTGGAATACCCTGTCATCAACGCAGTACCTGCAGCAGGTTCGAGCGCTAATTGGCTCTGGCCCATCTTGGCTTTACTTACTCTCGTTGGAGCAGTTCTCTTTGTCTATATTCGTAGACCACGCCCATCTGCACAAGAGCGCGATAAAGATTTCCTAGTTCAGGTCGAAAACCTTTCAAAGACATATAAAGATGGTTATCGCGCAGTCGATGACCTTTCCTTCACGGTAAGTCGTGGACAAGTAGTTGGACTCTTGGGTCCCAACGGTGCAGGAAAGACAACAACTCTTCGTATGTTGATGGGACTTATCTTCCCAACCGAAGGATCCATCTATATGGATGGCAAGGCTGTCTACCCAGGATCACCAGCGCTAGCAAACCTCGGAAGCTTTGTTGAAGGTCCAGGATTCTTGCCGCACCTATCAGGCCGTGAAAATCTTGATCTCTACTGGAAGTCCATCGGACGCACCGGAGAAAAGTATTTAGATGAAGTTATCTCAATTACTAAGTTAGGAACCGCCCTCGATAAGAAGGTGCGTTCTTATAGCCAAGGAATGCGTCAACGTTTAGCAATCGCACAAGCCATGCTTGGTATGCCAGATCTACTCGTTCTGGATGAACCTACCAACGGTCTTGATCCACAACAGATTGCTGAGATGCGCCAGGTCCTTAAGGATTACGCAAAGACTGGTCGCACAGTCATTGTCTCTTCTCACCTACTTGCTGAGGTTCAGCAGACCTGTTCGCACGTTGTATTGATGCACCGCGGTAAGTTAATTGCCTTTGGTCCAATGAAGAAGATTCTGACCAAGAACCGACAAGCACGCAGCCTGGAAGAGATCTTCCTTGAATTAATTGGCGATGACCTAGTTATCGGTAAGGAGTTGTCATGACATATCAAGCGAATCAAACTCTTCCGTATCGCGTAGAGCTGTATCGCCAGCTTAAGCGCAAGCGCACCGCTTTCGCCTATGGCTTTGTGCTCTCACTTCCCATTCTTGTTGCAATCGCTGTGAAATTTGGACCATCTGGAAATAGCGGAGGACCAACCCGTCTTGGCTCTGGCACAACGGATCTCATTGGTTTGGCAACGTTGGGCGCTGCAAACTTCACAACAACGATGCTCTATTTCTCAACGCCATTCTTACTTGTGACAGTCATCGCGCTCTTTAATGGCGACACAGTTGCCAGTGAAGCTTCATGGTCAACGTTGAGATATTTACTCGCATCCCCTGTTCCGCGTACTCGTCTTTTACTCCAGAAGATCAAGGTGAGCCTCACGCTCTCATTGATTGCAGTCTTGTTGGTACCGCTCTCAGCATGGATTGTCGGCACAATAGCTTTTGGGCTTAAGCCTCTTCAAACCCCATTGGGTGCGACCTTTGATAACGCAACTGCGATATCGCGTATTGCGATCATGACTGGTTATTTAGCGATATCTCTACTCTTCGTGGCAGGGCTCGCCTTTTACTTAAGTGTTCGCACTGATGCTCCACTTGGCGCAGTGGGCGTTGCTGTGGGTATCTCAATCTTGCTTAACATCTTGGATGCGATTACAGCACTTGGTGTGGTGCGCGAATGGTTACCGGTGCACTACGCCTTTAGTTGGTTTGATGCACTATCAATAACCATCGATTGGTCACAGATGATTCGTGGCGCTTCTTACTGCGCCATGGCAGGAATACTTTTCTATGCCCTTGCAATCATGAAGTTTGCCAAAAAAGACGTTACTTCTTAAAAAACTTCTTGGGGTTGAGCTTCGCGCCTTGCTCCTTCACTCTTTCAAGAGTGCGTTGTGCCCATGCGAATTCGAGCCCCAATACGAGCAATCCAAGAATCACCAACGGAATAGTGAAAGGTCCTGGCAGTACAGAGAGCAACAAACCGATCACAATAAGAGTCGATCCGATGACCGACACTATTGTTTTACGGATAGCAGATGGAATTAACTTCCAGCCTTTAGCTATCTCTCTCTTCATCATCCTGGCTTCCTGTAATGCGACCAGCGTGTGCCTTGGCTGATGGGTCAGACTTTGTCTTTACCAAACTAGCCACTGTCGCTACTACAAGAATAGTACCGATTACACCCAGGCTGATTGAGGTAGGAATCTTAGGAATTGAAGCGAATTCTTCGTGAAGGTAGGTCATGATCAACTTTACTCCGATAAACATCAAGATTATTGAGAGCCCAAGAGACAGGTAAACCAGGCGGTCCAAGAGCCCCTTCACGAGGAAATAAAGGGCACGAAGTCCAAGAAGTGCGAAGGCGTTAGCGGAAAAGACCAAGAAGGTCTCTGAGGTAACACCGAAAGTTGCCGGAATTGAGTCAAGTGCGAAGAGCAAGTCTGTTGAAGCAATTGCAACCATAACCATAAACATCGGGGTCGCATAACGCTTACCGTTCTGGCGGATAAAGAGCTTTGTTCCATGATATTCATCAACCATAGCTACACGCTTGCGCATAAGTTTGACCAGCTTGTTATCGCCCGGTTCTGGATCTTCATCCCAGTGCTTAAAGAGGCCGACACCTGTCCAAATAAGAATTGCACCGAAGATAACGAATGTGAAGGCAAAGGCTGCCAGCGCGGCTGCGCCCACTGCAATAAAGATGGCACGCAAAACAAGTGCCAAGATAACGCCGAAGAGCAGGATGCGCTGGTGATAAATACCTGGTACCGCAAATTGCGCCAAGATTATGACGAAAACAAAGAGGTTATCGACAGATAAAGATTTCTCAACTAAGTACGCTGCGAAGAACTCTGTTCCCTTTTGATTGCCGTATTGCGCCCATACCCAGATTCCAAAGGCGATAGCCAGACCGATATAAAAAATTGACCAGCTCGCTGCCTCTTTGAATTTAACCTCGTGGGGCTTTGCGCTAACGGTTAAGAGATCGACTACGACGAGCAGAAGAATCGCTCCGACAGTAAGTGACCAGACCAGTAGTGAAACTTCCATGAATATGCTCCTTGACTCGCGTAGTGAGAAACGTGGTCAAGGTCTTCCTAACCGAAATCGTATTTCGGCCAGCGCCCCGGGTTTTTACACCGTATTGACGAGGTAGCTGTATCTAGGTACTCCCCTTAAACGTTGCGAAGTCTAAATGCGACTTACTGGTATCGCAAATTGACCTCTATTATCAGAGCCTGAAGCCAAGGGGGAACAATGAGCACAATCGTCAATCACTGGATCAATGGGGCTGAATTTGTCAGTAAATCAGGAAGAACTTTTCCGGTCTATGACCCAGCGCTCGGAACAGAGACAAAGCGAGTGGCTCTAGCCGATCAGGCCGAAATCAACGCAGCTATCAAGGCCGCTAAAGATGCATTTCCCCAGTGGCGCGATGAATCACTTGCTAAGCGCCAGCAAATCATCTTTAAGTTCCGCGAACTTCTTAATGAGAGAAAACCAGAACTTGCTGAAATCATCACTAGCGAACATGGCAAGGTGCTCTCAGATGCGCTCGGTGAAATCACTCGTGGCCAAGAAGTTGTTGAATTCGCAACAGGTATCCCTCACCTACTTAAAGGCTTCTACTCTGAAAATGTCTCAACTGGCGTAGATGTGTATTCAACCCGTCAGCCACT
>JACCEB010636840.1_pt1 | contig 10943 bp, 12 predicted proteins | sample 7454761 | NCBI WGS metagenome assembly JACCEB01 (sample SAMN15323454, study PRJNA562643) | freshwater metagenome | isolation source: river surface water | place: USA:Blue River Watershed | collected 2017-08-18 | reverse complement strand
GCGTGCCGGACGTGAATTGCGTTCGGGTTATGACCTGCGCACTGCCCGTCGTAGCCTTAACATCATGTTTGCTGATTGGGCTAACCGTGGCATCAACATGTGGACAATTGAGCAGGGTCAGATCGACCTTGTTCAAGGCCAAAGCACCTACGCGCTACCCAACGATACTGTTGACTTGTTGGAGCATGTCATCCGCACACAGGCGGGGCAGCAATCCAATCAAGCCGACTTGACGATCACACGCATCAGCGTTTCGACCTATGCGACGCTTCCAAACAAACTTCAGCAGGCTCGTCCAATTCAGGTTTGGGTACAGCGCCTTGATGGTCAAACGGCAGCGGCAATCACGACTCTTGCGTCTGGCGTTTCGGCTACAGACACTACTATCACGTTGACATCGACTCTGGGTATGCCAGCAGCGGGCTTCGTGAAGATTGGTAGCGAGACCATCAACTACACCTCGATCAGCGGCAATGACCTGATTTCTTGCTTCCGTGGGCAGAACGGCACAACTGCCGCCTCCCACTCATCCGCAGCCCCTGTGTCTGTGCAAAGCCTACCAGCTGTGACCGTGTGGCCCACACCAGATGGAGCCCAGTCATATCAGTTCGTCTACTGGCGTCTACGCCGCACGCAGGACGCGGGTGGTGGTGTGAACGTCATGGACGTGCCCTTCCGTTTCATCCCCTGCATGGCCGCCGGTTTGGCGTACTACATCGCAGGCAAGATTCCTGAGGGCGCTGAGCGCATCATGTTGTTGAAGCAGCAGTACGATGAGGCTTGGGAGTTAGCTGCATACGAAGACCATGAGAAAGCTGCGCTGCGCTTTGTGCCGCGTCAGCAGTACATTGGAAGTGGTGCGTAATGGCTAACCGGTTCGCCTCTGGTAAATATGCGATCGCCCAGTGCGACCGCTGTGACCAGCGTTTCAAACTCAAGGTCTTGAAGCGAGAAATCATCAAGACCAAGAACTATGAGTTGTTGGTGTGTCCTGAATGTTGGGACCCCGATCAACCGCAGTTGCAGTTGGGTATGTATCCTGTGGATGACCCACAAGGTTTGCGTAACCCACGCCCTGATCGAAGCTACATCACCTCGGGCACAACTGGTCTGCAGATTTTGAACGGCAACGGTACCAGCATCAATGAGCAAGGGTATCAAGGTGAAGGTAGTCGAGACATTCAGTGGGGATGGAACCCCGTCGGTGGCGCAAGGATTTTTGACGTTGGGCTCACGCCAAACTATTTGAACCTTGTTGTAGAAATTGGTACAGTATCGGTAGTAACGACATAAGGAGTCGATGATGGACAAAAAAGATTTAGCGCAGGACAAAAAGACCGCTGCAAAGGCCGTGCACAAGCACGAGAAAGCCATGCACCCCGGCAAGCCCATGACCAAAATGCGTGCTGGTGGCAAGACCAACAGCGACATGTTGAAGATGGGTCGTAACTTGGCAAAGATTGCCAACCAAAAATCGCCCGGTCGTCGCGGAGGCTAATCATGGCTACATACAAGGTACCAAAGAAAGTCGCTTCGGTTGTTGTGGGTGAAGAGCCCGCAAAGACCACCATGCGTAAGGCTAATACGTCTGTGGCTAACAGCCGCAGCCAAGATTACCCACCCACAAAAACTTCGGGCATCAAAATCCGTGGCACCGGCGCAGCAACCAAAGGTGTAATGGCTCGCGGCCCAATGGCATAACATGACCTACGACGAACTTTACGCTTCGATTCAGTCTTACACGGAAAACCAATTTCCAGAGACTTACCTTGCTGACGGAAGTGCTGTGTCCACCCAGACGCAGATTGACACCTTCATCAAGCAGGCGGAACAGCGCATCTTCAACACAGTGCAGTTCCCATCGTTGCGTAAGAACGTCACCGGTACCACAACCCTGAACAACAAGTACTTGTCTGCGCCCAGCGACTTCTTGGCTGTCTATTCTTTAGCGGTCATTGATGCTACCGGTGCCTATGAGTATTTGTTGAACAAGGATGTGAACTTCATTCGCCAAGCATACCCACAGCCAACAGATACAGCAATTCCGCGGTACTACGCTTTGTTCGGTCCCACAACTACCAACGACCCCTCGCCCGTCATTACTGATGAGCTGTCGTTCATCTTGGGTCCTACACCTGACGCTGCGTATAGTGTTGAGCTGCACTATTACTACTACCCTGAGTCGATCACCACCGCGGCTGATGGCCGCACATGGCTGGGTGATAACTTTGACAGCGTGCTGTTGTACGGCTCTTTGGTCGAGGCTTACACCTTCATGAAAGGTGAGCAGGACATGGTAGCGTTGTACAACGCCAAGTACGCCGAAGCACTTGCAATGGCTAAACGTTTGGGTGATGGTATGGAGCGTCAGGACGCATACCGTTCTGGTCAATATAGACAGGCGGTGACCTGATGGCTATTCAGCAAGGCGCAACAAACACATTCAAGCTCGGGTTACCAAAAGGTAACTTTGACTTCGACGTGGACACATTCAAGATCGCGCTGTACACCGGTGCAGCGTCGATTGGTCCAGACACGACCGCGTACACAACTGACGGCGAGACCGTGGCTTCTGGCTACACCGCTGGTGGCGAAACACTGACCATTACACAGGCACCTACAATTGGTAACCAGACAGGTAACGCTACGGTGTACTTGTCATTTGCAAACGTCACATGGACCTCGGCGCTAACAGCGCGTGGTGCATTGATTTACAAATCGGGTTCTGGTAACCCCACAGTCTGCGTGTTGGACTTTGGTGCTGACAAAACTTCAACCTCAACATTTACGGTGCAGTTCCCCGCTGCCACCGACACAGCGGCGGTCATTCGCATCTCGTAAGGAGCCATCATGTCTATCGAAAAAGCAAAATCAACTGACCTAGTTTCCGCAGGTCTTGTTGCACGTCAAGGCTCAGATGAGCGCATCAAAGCTGGTGGTGTATTTCACTTCCAATGTTTTGACAAAGACGGCAACCTCAAGTGGGAAGAAAGCACCCACAACCTCGTGGTGAACACCGGCTTGCAGTACATGAACACTCAGTTCTTCAAAGGCAGCTCATACACCGCTGCTTGGTACTTGGGTTTGATTACCGGCCCCGGGTCTGGCACTTCGTTCGCTGGGTCAGACACGCTGGCTTCTCACGCTGGTTGGACCGAGTTCAGCAACTACTCTGGTGCACGCAAGGCCGTGACTTTTGGCACAGCTACAACTGCTGACCCATCCGTGATTGACAACTCAGCTTCTGTTGCCCAGTTCACCATTTCTGGTGGTGGCGGCACTGTGGCTGGCGCGTTCTTGGCTACTGTGGATAGCGGCACTTCTGGCACCTTGTTCTCTGAGGCCGACTTCCAATCGCCCGGTGACCGTGTGGTTGTGGCTGGTGACACACTGAACGTTACTTACACATTCAGCCTCGACGCTGCGTAAGTCAAGGGAGTGACCCGTGCTTGGGTACGTTCCCATTTCCGCCGCACCTTTTGACGTTTCAAGTCTAGGGGTACTGTATGAGTCTGCTGTTGCAGAGTCTGCTGTTGCTTCTGTCTTGGCGTCAGCTCGGGCAGATTTTTTGGCATCTGTTACAGGCGCTGCTACCGCATCTGAAACCGTAGACGCGGCTGGGTCCACCTTTAGACCACCGATTGACGAGACCGCCACTGGCGCAGATCAAGTTGTTGTAGCGCCGTCTGACTTTAGCGCGGCGGTAAGTGACACGAGCACGGGTAGTGATAGCGTTTCTGCGTTGGCGGATTTCAACGCTGCTGTTACGGACAGCGTGGTTGGCAGTGATTCTCTTACCGCCTTGGTTGATTGGTTGGTGGCAGTATCTGAAACGTCCACAGCCAGCGATACGTTCCGGGCTTTTGCTGACTACTTGGCAGCGATAGCAGAAACCGCTACAGGCGCTGATTTGGCGTCGTCCACTATTTCATACCCTGCGAGTGTGTCCGAAGGGGTCTCTGCATCACAAACTGTGGCGGCGCAAGTTGCGTTTGCTGTGGCTCTGGCTGAGTTGGCCACGGCATCTGATTCTGCTACGGTGGCCCCATCTGTGTTCAATGCAGTGGTTTCTGAGACCGTAGATGCTGTAGATTCCATCTTGGCTTATGCGGTATTTATTGCTACCATACAGGCAGGTGCGACAGCCGCAGATCAGATTGTTGGTGCGTTTCTGTGGAACGTTATCAACGACGCTCAAACCGCTAATTGGGGGAATGTAAACGACGCTCAAACCGCTGGATGGGGGGCGTTGAATACGGCTCAAACCGCAAGTTGGGCGACAATCCAAGACAGTCAGTCTGCTTCGTGGAGTACGGTTAACGATAGCCAGACCACGAATTGGCAGAACATCAAGACACAAACGTAAGGCAGCACATGGCAATCGTCTTAAAAGATCGAGTTAAAGAGACCACAAACACCACAGGCACGTCTGACTTTGTGTTGGCTGGTGCTGTTGGTGGGTTTCAAGCGTTCTCTGCCATCGGCAACGGCAATACCACATACTACGCTGCTGTTGACAACACAACTGGCGATTGGGAAATTGGCTATGGCCAATACTCGACCACAGGTCCGACACTCACACGTGCAACCATCTTGGCGTCAAGCGCTGCCGGTGCGAAGATCAGTTTCTCTGCGGGCCCCAAAGATGTGTTCGTCACATACCCTGCTGGCAAAGCCATCTACGAAGAGTTGTCTGGCAACACTTTGATTGACGGTGGCCCGCTTACGGTGATCGGTAGCGGCGTTACCACCTACACAACATTCTCAGCTGCTTTGGGCGAGTTGTACGCAAACATCAACTCGTTTGCCCAGATTTACGCGCAGAACTTGAATGACGGTACTGAGGCATCCGCCGACTTTGTTGCCTACAACGACCTTGGTGATGGCGTAAACAATTTTGTAGACATGGGCATCAACAGCTCAAACTACAGCTCTGCCACATACCCCATCTTCACGCCCGGTTCAGCCTATGTGTTTAACGACGGCGGTGAGTTGTTCCTCGGTAGTGCCACAGACGATGTGGTGTTGTTTGCTGGCGGTGTTGACACCACTGACGAAGCCATGCGCATCGACAAGACAACCAAGAACATCACGACCGTTGCTGATGTAGATGTTGGTGGCGATGTCAACGCAACAGGCGGCACTTTCACTGCGGCAGTCACAACTACGGCGTCTATGGCCGCCCCGGGGACCACTGAGTTTGTGACCCGAGAGTATGTAGACAACGCCACATCAAACGGTTTCCACGTGCACGAACCTGTGCTTGTGGCCACTACGGGCAACCTGACCGCAACATACAACAACGGCACGCTCGGTGTAGGGGCAACGCTGACAAACTCTGGCACGCAGGTAGCTCTTGAGATCGACGGCGTGTCTATGGCCACCAACGACCGTATCTTGGTGTGGCAGCAAACTTCAGGTTTACAAAACGGTGTGTATGTTGTTACCACCGTAGGCTCTGGTTCGACCAACTGGGTATTGACTCGTTCGTCGGATACGAACACCTCTTCTGAAGGCGACCCCAACAGTCTTGGTGGCGGCGATTACTTCTTTGTGGACAGTGGTGACACGCTTGGCTACCACTCGTACATCTGCACAAACACAGCGGCAATTGTGTTTGGCACAACCGCTATTACGTTCAATGAGTTTAGCTCAGTGCCTGAATATATTGGCGGCACAAACATTACTGTTGATGGGCAGACCATCAACGTATCGGGCACCATCGCGGCTACCTTGGGGGGTACAGGAACAAGCACGGTTGCAACAGGCGATCTGCTCTACGGCTCTGGCACAAATACATGGGGTAAGTTGGCCGCAGGTTCAGCGTACAAGTCTTTGGTGATGAACGCTGGCGGTACGAACGTCGAGTGGAACGCTGTCGCTTTAGACCAGTCTGGTGCTGTGTCAGGTGCACTGCCTGCTACCAATGGCGGTACCGGTATTTCCTCGTACGCGCAAGGTGAAATGCTTTTTGCAAACACCGCCAATTCGCTAGACAAAGTTACCGCCAATACGACCACAACCAAAAAGTTTTTGAGCCAGACAGGTACCGGTACAGCGGGGCAAGCGCCAACATGGGCGCAACCAGCCGCGTCTGACATCACAGGTTTAGCACCATCAGCTACAACGGACACCACCGATGCAAGCAACATCACTTCTGGCACTTTACCGGCGGCTCGGCTTTCTGGCTCTTACACAGGAATTACTGGCGTCGGCACTCTTACTGCTGGTACTTGGAACGCTAGCACTGTTGGTCCTACTTATGGGGGCACTGGCCTCACCTCTTACGCTGTGGGAGATTTGCTGTACGCAGATACAACGACGTCGCTTGCCAAGCTAGCTGATGTTGCCACGGGCAGCGCGTTGATTTCCGGCGGTGTGGGCTCGGCTCCTTCGTGGGGTAAGGTTGGTTTGGCCACCCACGTGTCCGGCACACTGCCCATCGCTAACGGTGGTACAAACGGTTCTGCTACACCCGCTGCTGGTGCGGTGGCTTACGGCACAGGCACAGCGTACGATTTCACTGCTGCTGGCACATCTGGTCAGTTGCTGACTTCCGCCGGTACGGGCACTCCTACATGGACATCACAGTCATCTTTGTCTGTGGGTACAGCCACCAACCTTGCAGGCGGTGGGGCAAACCAAGTTCCATACCAAACAGGTTCAGGCGCTACTTCTTTTGTAACCGCCCCAACAACCGCTGGTACAGCACTGACTTGGAACGGCTCTGCGTTGGTATGGCAAACAGCCGGTAGCGCCACACTCCAAAACGACACCTCAACCAACAGCACCTACTACCCCGTCTTTGCAACGACCACATCTGGTTCGTTTACTGATGCACGGGTGTCAAGCACCAAGCTGACGTTCAACCCAAATACTGGGTTGTTGACTGCTACAGGTTTTAGCGGACCACTGACTGGTAACGTGACGGGTAACGTGACGGGTAACGTGACGGGTAACGTATCTGGGTCTTCGGGCTCTTGTACAGGCAACGCTGCTACGGCAACAACAACAGATCAAATTGATTCTTGGCCTTTTAGAAACACAGGTAGTAACAGCGCCACAACCCCAGACACGATTGCAAGTAACGGCATCTCTTATACATCCGTCAGCTTGCTTGGCCAATCTGATGGCGCTCTCTATTCTCAGGCGTACAGTGCGGATTGGCAGCATCAAATTTTTGGTGATTACCGTACAGGCCAGATTGCAATTCGCGGCAAAAACAGCGGCACGTGGCAGTCATGGAGAGCAGTGCTTGACTCGAGCAACTTCACTTCATATATCGACGCCCCCAACAAGGCGGGCACTTCATACTACCAAGCAAACACTTGGATTCAATTCAACGGTACATACGGTTGCTATTGGCCTTCATCTGGTGCTGGTACGCATTGGAATCCAAACACAGCCAGCACCTACACTGGCTTTGTAATGCAAGGTTCTAAAAACAGCTACGGTGGTTTTTATGACACCTACAGCGCCGTTAACGGGGTAATGTACGACTCCGCTGGTAACGGCGGCGTGTATCGTGAAGCAAACGGTCGGTGGTATTTTTATTACCACTTAGGCAACAACTGTATGGGTATCGGTACGTCCGGTACATCGTCGTCTTACAGCGTATACACAGATAAAGCTGCATACCATGCGGGCGGTTCCTATGGCGCTAGTATGTCAATCAGCGGTGGTTTCACGATTGACAACCCCACTAGCAGTTATGGCCGCTTTAGCAACTGGGTTAACCTGAACGGGTACTACGGCTTCTATTCAAGCAACAATAGCGCGCATTTTTACCCCAACAACGGTTCATACGGCGCTTGGAGAGTAGACGGAACACGTAACAGCTGGTCTGGACTGGAATTCGCCGGAAGTGGCGCGGGTGCTGTTTGCTTGATGACGAACAGCAATGATTCAGGGCATTACAACACTTCATACGGTTGGCAATTCCTTTGGTCAAATGGTACGCTGTACTGTTTCAAAAACAGCTACGGCGGCGGCACACAAGCGACTGTGTACGACACCGGAAACTCGCCGTCTTCCAATGCCGGTAGCGGCTATCAACGCCTTGCAACGGGGATTCTTATTCAGTGGGGTTTTGCTAGTGTAGGTGCAGCGCGTTACATCGGCACGACCATTTCATACCCAGTAGCGTTTAGCAGCATCTACTCCGTTACTTGTACTACGATGACCAACACTACAAGCGCGTACACCGCTGGCGGCGCTTCCTTAGCAAGCATTGGCACATCAAGTTTTTACGCTAAAGCTGGTACGTTTGAAAACGTGGCTATCAACACTGGGTTCTATTGGATAGCTATTGGTACATAAAGGAAGTTATGTTTTATTCAAAATCAACACGAGGTTTTTATGACTATGAAATCCACGGCGACAACATGCCCGAAGATAAAATAGAAATATCAGCCGAGTACCACCGTGAGCTATTTGAGGGCCAATCTGCGGGTATGCTGATTACGCATGATGAAAATGGCTACCCAATTTTGGTCCCCCAACCCGAACCTACAGCCGAGGAGCTGGCAGGGATTATGCGTGACTACCGCAATGACTTATTGAAAAAATCGGATTGGACACAGAACGCTGACATACCGCAGGCAACGAAAGATATGTGGCGTCCCTACCGTCAAGCGTTGCGCGATGTACCTCAGCAAGCAGGTTTTCCCGGTAATATTGAGTGGCCCACCGCACCACAGTAAAGGCATATATGGCAGTCACATACACAAAAACCATCAATTCGATGCAGGCATATAAAGACATCGACGGCGAAACAAACGTCGTGTTCAGCATTATGTGGAACTTGGTGGGCGAAGAAAACGGTTTGACAACCTCGTGCCCCGCTACAACCTATGTACCCTATACGGCGGGTCAACCGTTTACACCATACGACCAGCTCACACAGGCTCAAGTCTTGGCTTGGATTGACGAGTACACTCCACTGGCTCAGATGCAGCAATACCAGAACACGGTGTCATTTTCTTTGCAGCAACAACAGCAGCAAGAGATACCGCCGTTGCCTTGGGCACCCCCAGCACCTACACCCCCAACCCCTTAAGGAGAAAACATGAACGACAAAATCAACATTGGTGAAGTGACACTGCAAGAGTACAACATCATCATGAAACAGCTTACTGCTGGGCAACTTGGCGAATGTATTGACTTATTCATGCGTTTAAGCAAAATTGGCCAAGATTTCCAACAAGCTCAACAGGCCCTCCAAGGCCCACAACCAACTCAGACGCTGCCACCCCCCGCTGCGTAATTAAGGACCCCCTAAATGTCTAGCTCATACTCACCAGACCTGCGCATTGAACTCATTGGCACCGGCGATCAGGCTGGTGTATGGGGTGCGACTACGAACAACAACATGGCTTATGTTCTTGAACAGGCCATCGCGGGCTATGTTTCTGTGGCTGTGGCTTCGGCCAACCAAGCACTTACATACCTCAACGGCGCAACCTCTGTGGCAGCCGACAACCAATCGGTGCACGCTTCACTGGCGTTGACCACTTCTACCGGTGCAAACTTTGCCGTTTACGCACCCCCTGCTTCTAAGCAGTACACGATCTACAACGCGTCCAGCTACGTTGCCACGATCTACAACTCAACCGTCATTGGCAATACAACCGCCGCCGGTACGGGCGTAGCTATCCCTGCGGGTAAAACAATGACTGTGTGGAGCGACGGTACAAACTTCTATCAACAGAACACGCACCTAAACTCACCGTCGTTCACAACCCCTGCGTTGGGTACCCCTGCTTCGGGTACTTTGACTAGCTGTACTGGTCTACCAATCAGTACTGGGGTATCTGGTTTGGGCACCGGTGTGGCAACTGCTCTGGCTGTAAACGTTGGCACTGCTGGTGCTCCTGTGGTTAACGGCGGGGTGCTGGGCACGCCTTCTTCTGGAACTTTGACTAACGCTACTGGCTTGCCAATTTCTACCGGCGTGTCCGGTCTTGGTTCCGGTGTTGCTACTTTTTTGGGTACCCCATCAAGTGCGAACTTAGCCGCGGCAGTTTCTGACGAAACCGGTTCAGGTGCGTTGGTATTTGCAAGCAGCCCTACACTATCAGGTACACCTCTAGCGCCTACCGCCGCTGCTGGTACAAGCACGACGCAGATTGCAACAACTGCGTTCATGGCAACGATGTATCCTGTAGGCTCGATCTACACCAGTACAGTTAGCACGAACCCCGGCACGTTGTTTGGGTTTGGTACATGGGTGGCGTTTGGCGCTGGTCGCGTATTGCTTGGTAATGGCGGCGGTTACACAGCTGGTTCTACTGGTGGTTCAGCTGATGCAATTGTTGTGGACCACACCCACACGGCTTCGTCATCATCATCTTTCTCGGGCTCCGCATCCTCCACTGGTTTGCAAAGCGCTGACCACGTGCACGGTGTTAGTGGCACTACCAGCGGGCAAAGTAACACTCACAGCCACTCCGTTTCTATTTCAGACCCCGGCCACACTCACGCTATGACGGTGTGGAACAACGGTACTGGTTTGGGCGACTTTAATTACTTAGCTGTTTACACAAACAGCGCCGGTGGCTCTTCGGGTACCTTGAACTCTGGTATTAGTGGTAACCAAGCGGCTACAACAGGCATCACGGCTTCTGCCGGTAACGCAAGCGCAGACCACTCGCACACTTTTTCCGTGAACTCTGGTGGGGTGTCGGCAAACCATTCGCACAGTTTCACCCCTGCTGGTTCTGTGTCTACGTCTACATCAATCTCTTCGGCCGGAAGTTCTGGCACTGGCGCAAACTTGCAGCCATACGTTGTTGTGTATATGTGGAACCGTACGGCATAACATGTGGACCCTTTCAGCCTTCTCATGGCGGCTCAAGCGACCGTTGCGGCGATACGCAGCGGGTGTGAGATGTTGTCTCAAGGTAAGGCTGAAATTACAAAGACGAAAGCGGCAATTGAAAAGG
>JACCEB011376428.1_pt1 | contig 10944 bp, 11 predicted proteins | sample 7454761 | NCBI WGS metagenome assembly JACCEB01 (sample SAMN15323454, study PRJNA562643) | freshwater metagenome | isolation source: river surface water | place: USA:Blue River Watershed | collected 2017-08-18 | reverse complement strand
TCTTTGGTTTTTAAAGATTTTGGTTCGTTTGGAATTTCTAAGGCGAATAAGTGATCAACTTGGCAAGAGATTTTTTTAAGAAAATTTTGACAATCTTTATCTTTTAGCATCGAAAAAATCAGATAAATTTTTTTATCCACATTCTTTTTTAAGAATTGAAAAATTGTCCCCGCTCCTTGTAAATTATGGCTTCCATCAAGAAAAATATCATAGTTTTTTGGTAAATTTTGTCGAAATTTACCTTCGTTGATTTTTTGTAACCTTGCTGGCCAAAAAGTTTTCTTCAAAGCCGCGGCAATTTGTAAGGAATTTATTGAAAATTTTTGTTGCGAAACGGCTAAGAAAGAGGCAAGAGAGGCATTTTCAATTTGATGATTTCCGATCATTTTTGGCTGCGGAAGGGTTATGGTTTTATTGCCAAATAATAATGAAAAATTGTTTCGATTTTTTTTTATTTTAAAATCTTCGTTAAAAATAAATATTTTGGATTTTTTGATTTTGGCCTGATTTTTAATAACTCTAAGTGCGGATTTTTTTTGTTTTGCTACGAAAACCGGACAATTTTCTTTTATTATTCCAGCTTTCTCAAAGGCAATTTTGCTTAAATTATTTCCTAAAAAATCGGTGTGATCGAAAGAAATTGGCGTTATTACTGCGGCTAAAATTTGCGGGACAACATTTGTGGCGTCAAGCCTTCCACCCATTCCAGTTTCAAGAAGTAAGATATCGGCTTTAACTTTTGAAAATGCTAAAAAGGCGGCAACCGTTATTCCTTCAAAAAAAGTTACTGGAATTTTTGGGGTAATTTCTGCGGTTTTTTGGCAGATTTGTAAATTTTCCTCCAAAAATTCATCAGATATTTCTTCGTTACAAATTGTTATTCTTTCGTTGAAATTAACTAAATGTGGCGATGTGTAGCTGTGAACTTTTAACCCAGATTCAATAAAAATTTGTTTTAAGAAGCTTAAAGTTGATCCTTTGCCATTGGTTCCAGCAATGTGAATTGTGGGTGGAATTTTTAGATGCGGGTTTCCAAGGCGGTTTAAAAGTTCATAAACTCTAGATAAGCCTAAATCAATATCGCGATAGCCGCTAAAATCAGGCCAAGAAACTTTTTTCACAGCTAATTATGATTTGAATTTCGCAAAAAGATTTTGTAGGTGCGATGAAAGTGGTAATTAAATTCTGCGCCGAAAATGAAGGCCAAGCTTATCAGGTAGAAGAAAATAAGTGCTGCAATGAATCCAGCCAAAGATCCGTAAATTAAGCTAAATTGCTGAAAATCTTCGATGTAAATAATAAAAATTTTTGCTAAAATTACCCACAAAATAACGGTTAAAATTGAGCCCGGAATTGTTTGTGAGAATTTTTGTTTAACATTTGGTAATGCGAAATAAAGCAGCGAGGTTGTAAGGTTTAGGAGCAAAAAAATCATGATTTCATGCAAATATTTCAAATCAAAATCAAAGTTTTGTACAAAAAGTTTTTTCTCAATTTCGTGAAAAAGATTTGGTACAATAACAAAAATAATTACTCCGCTAATTATCGTTAAAATTATAACAAAAAATTCTAAAATACTGATGAAGCGCCGCCAAACATAAGGTGGAGGAAAGGCTACGCGATAGGCGCGATTTAAAATTGTTCTACAACCTTCAACTGATGATGAGGCTGTCCAAATTACGCCAATAATTGCAATCGTTAGAAGGCCTTGCGGTGGTCCAGAAATAATTTCATTAATTCTTGGTGCCAAGGCTTCCGAGACTTCTTTTGGGGCGTTTAAAATTATGGTGTTAATTAAATTTGCACCATCGCCGAAGGCATCAAAAAATTGCGCAATTGAAATTAAAAAAATCAAAGAAGGAAAAAGAGATAAAATGCTCAAAAATGCTAAATATCCAGCATGCTCAACCCCGTCTTGTCGAATTGTGTCAACAATTGCGATCCGGAAAATTTTCAATGGAATTACGCAATATTTGCGAAAATTATAGTTTAAGTTGCTGCGTTTTTTGTGTTTCATCTTAGCAGTTTTTGCAAAAAAAGAAGCCTTCAAGATTGAATTTTTCGCGAGAAAAAATGCGCTGCGATTCCAATCTTTTACTCTCAAGATTGCCAATAATTTTGCGGCAGCCGAAATTTAAAGCTTGCCACTCAACCCAGCGAATTAACATTTTTCCAACGCCAATTCCGCGTTTTTTGCGATCAATCATAAAATCTTCAATTTCAACCGCTTTTCCATAGTGAAGTTTTCGAATGATACGAATGCCAACGACGCCAATGCAGCGGCCATTTTCAACTGATTTATCTTCGTAAACTGCTGCCATTTTATAGCCGCGTTGCATCATGTTTAAAATATCTTCAATGTAAGTTTCGTAATTTAGTTCTTCGTAAATTTGTCCTAAAATATTTGCAGTTTGGTTGATTTCTTCGGGAGTCTGAATTTCTTTTATTTGCATTTTAATTTACCTCTGAAATATTGCCGCGAAACGGCTGTGGAAGCGGCTTTGAAAGCTTTTTTGAAAAGAAAAACATCTTTATTAATCAATTAAAAAATTCAAATGAAAACTAAACAAGTTAAAAAAGTTGTTCTTGCTTATTCAGGTGGTTTGGACACTTCGGTAATTTTGAAATGGTTGCAAGAAAATTATGGTTGCGAAGTTGTTACTTTTACTGCTGATTTAGGTCAGGGTGAAGAGTTGGAGCCGGCTCGTGAGAAAGCTAAAAAACTTGGAGTTAAGGAAATTTTTATTGAAGATTTGCGTGAAGAATTTGTCCGCGATTATGTATTTCCAATGTTTCGTGCTAATACTGTTTATGAAGGTGTTTATCTTTTAGGAACTTCAATTGCGCGCCCTTTAATTGCAAAGCGTCAAATCGAAATTGCTAAAATGGTTGGTGCTGACGCGGTGGCGCACGGTGCAACTGGAAAAGGAAATGACCAAGTTCGCTTTGAACTGTCCTACTACGCCAACAAGCCAGACATTAAAATCATCGCGCCGTGGAGAGAATGGGATTTGAATTCGCGTACAAAATTAATTGATTACGCCGAGAAAAATCAAATTCCGGTTGCTAAAGATAAGCGTGGCGAAGCTCCTTATTCTGTCGATGCGAACCTTCTTCACACCTCATCAGAGGGAAAGGTTTTGGAAGATCCGTCGCAAGCCGCACCAGAATATGTTTATCAAAGAACTATTTCTCCAGAAGAGGCTCCAAACAATCCAACCTTTATTGAAATAGAATTTAAAAATGGCGATCCAATTGCGATAAATGGCGAAAAAATGTCGCCAGCAACAATTTTGACCAAGCTAAATGAGCTCGGTGGAGCAAATGGAATCGGGCGCTTAGACTTGGTTGAAAATCGTTTTGTTGGCATGAAATCGCGCGGCGTTTATGAAACTCCGGGTGGCACAATTTTGTTGGTTGCACATCGCGCAATCGAATCAATCACTTTGGATCGCGAAGCTGCGCATTTGAAAGATGAATTAATGCCGCGCTATGCTAGCTTAATTTACAACGGTTTTTGGTTTTCGCCTGAGCGTGAAATGCTCCAAGCGCTAATTGATAAATCTCAGCAAAATGTTGAAGGCGTGGTGACGCTGAAATTATACAAGGGTTCAGCCTCGGTTGTCGCCCGCAAATCGTCAAAAAGCTTGTATTCTGAAGCGCATGTTACTTTTGAGGAAGATTCAGTTTACGACCAAAAAGATGCTGCTGGTTTTATTAAATTGAACGCTTTGCGCCTTAGAATAGGTGGTAGATTAAAATAGGTTTTAAGGTTAGAAATTTCTGAAAATGAGAATCTGGACGGGGTTAATGAGCCTCGTCTAGTTTTTTTCAATTTTTGTCTTTATTAGAACAAATACCTAATTTTTCCTCCGCCACTGAAATACAATTTACAAATTTATCCTCATTATTTTTCCCGTTAAATGAATATAATTCTTGCAAAGCCTCGCGGTTTCTGTGCTGGAGTTACTCGCGCAATTGAAACTGTTGAAAAGGCGATAGAAAAATTTGGCGCTCCAGTTTATGTGAGACATGAAATTGTGCATAATAAATTTGTTGTTGAGATGCTGAAGACAAAAGGTGCAATTTTTGTTGATGAAGTTGACCAAATTCCGCATGGCGCTATTGCAATTTTTTCTGCTCATGGCGTTTCTGATAAGGTTGAAGAAGATTCTGCGAAGCGTAATCTTGATGTGATTGATGCTACTTGCCCTTTAGTTAGTAAGGTTCATCGCGAAGCAAAAAAATACGAGCAAGAGGGTTATGAAATTATTTTAATTGGTCATCGTGGCCATCCTGAAGTTGAGGGCACAAGTGGTAGAGTGCAAAAAGAGGTTATTTTAGTAACCGACGAAAATGACGCCAAGCTTATTGAAGTGAAAAATCCGCAAAAAATTTCTTATGTAACGCAAACAACTCTTAGTGTTGATGATACAAAAAAGATTGTTGATATTTTAGAGCAAAGATTTCCGGAAATGCAGCGCGGATTGGCTACAAAAGACATTTGTTATGCCACGCAGAATCGTCAAGATGCGGTGCGAAATTTGGCAAAAATAGTTGATGTTTTGTTGGTTATTGGGTCAAAAAATAGCTCTAATTCAAATCGTTTACGAGATTTGGGGGAAGAATGTGGCTTAAAATCTTATTTAATTAACGGCGCCAAAGATATTGATGCAAATTGGTTTGGCGGCGATGATGTTGTGAATATTGGTTTAACTGCCGGCGCTTCAGCTCCAGAGGTTTTGGTGCAAGAAGTTATAATGAAGTTAAAAAATTTATCGCCGGAAAATTTTAATGTTTCCGATATGGATGGAATTATTGAAAATACTTTTTTTGCTTTGCCAAAAAAAGTACGAAAATAATTTAGATTTAGTCTTTTATTCTCTAAGGCTGGCGCCATAAAATTTAGCAACGGAAGAAATTATTTTTTGTGAAATTATTTCAATTTCTTCTGAAGTCATAGTTTTATTTTCAGCCTGAATTTTCACCCTTAATGCCACTGATTTTTTATCTTCTGCGATATTTTTACCGCTAAAAATATCAAAAATTTCCACCTCTTTAATTAACTGTTTATCGCAGTTTTGGATTGTTTTCATCATATCGCCAATAGGCTGATTTTTATTAACCAAAAATGCAAAATCACGCTCAACAACTGGGAAATCATTAATTGTAAAAGCTTTAAGAGAGCCAGCTTTTGTTTGGCTTGGTAAGTTATCGGCGAAGATTTCAAAAATATTAATACGATTTTTTAAATCGAATTTTTTAGTAATTTTTGGACTAATTTCTCCAAAGAATCCGATTAAATTTTTCCCTAATTTTAGAGTTGCAGAGCGATGAGGGTGATAATATTTTGGTGCTTCCAATTCGCTAATTTGAAGGCTTTCTGGGCGTAATCCAAAAATTTCAATAACTCCTAATAAATCTTTTTTAACATCAAAAACATCAAATTCTCGTTCGTCGTGATAGTGATTTATATCTTTGTTTTTGCCGGCTCTAATTCCAGCAATCATTAATTTTTGTGAGTTTTGATCAAAAATATTTCCAATTTCAAAAAGAGATAAATTGCTAAAATTTCTTGAGACATTTTTTTTGTAAGACTCGATTAGACCAATCGCTAAACTCGGCCTCATGTGATTCATCTCAATGCTAATTGGGTTTTGCAGAGTTAATTGAAGATTTTTTTCTGCAAAAATTTCGGCTAAATTTTCATCAATGAATGACCAGCTAATTGTTTCAGTCATTCCCTGCGAGGCTAGATATCTTCTGGCTTTGTTTATTAAATTTAGTGAATTTGTTTCGGCGATAATTGGTAATTTTTTGCTGATGATATTTTTGTATCCGTAAATTCTTGCGACTTCTTCGATTAAATCTTGCTCTTGAGAGATGTCATGGCGATGAGTTGGAACTGTAACAATTAATTCGTTTTCTGATTTTTTTTCAGGATTAAAGCCAAGATTTTTGAGTATTTGAAATGATTGTTGATTGGAAATTTCAATCCCAATTAATTCAGCGATTTTATTGGTGTTAAATTGAATTTTTTTAGAGTTAATTTCTTGGTCAATAGCCTTTATTTCACTGGCTTGTCCCCCACATATTTGTAAAATTAATTGCGTTGCAAAATTAAGGCCATCTTCGCAACTATTTTCATCAATTCCGCGTTCAAAGCGGAATCTGGCATCTGATAAAATATTTAATTTTCTACCAGAATAGGAGATTTCAGTTGGTTGAAAAAATGCCGATTCTAGTAAAATTTCTGTTGTTTCTAGGTCGCAAGAAGAAGATTTGGAGCCAATAACACCGGCTACTCCAACTATATTTTTTGCGTCAGAAATTACTAAAATTTTTTCATCAAGTTCAAACTCTTCGTTTTTTAGCGAGATGAATTTTTCTTTGTTTTGTGCGTAACGAATTTTTACACCAGAATCAATTTTGGCGGCATCGTAGGCGTGCATTGGTCGGTTTAAACACAACATTACATAGTTTGTGATATCGACAATCGCTGAAATTGAATTAATTCCAACCGAGTGCAGCTTTTCTTTTAGCCATTTTGGCGACTCACAGTTTTTGATATTTTTTATATAACGAAATTTAGCGTGCGGGCAGGCTTCTTTTGCTGTATTTTCAATTTTTAGTGGCATTGAAAAATCGCCAATATTTTTTGTAAGTTCTAATTTTTTAAATGCGCCAATTCCTGATGCAGAAAGGTCGCGAGCTATTCCAGCAATTCCCAAGCAATCGCCGCGATTTGGGGTAACATTAATTTCGATTAAAGCATCTTCCAAAGCGTAAACCTCGGTAATTTTGCTGCCAATTTCCCATTTTTCTGCAATTTCAATTATTCCAGAATCTTCATTTCCAATATTTAATTCTTTGGCGGAGCAAAGCATTCCGTTACTTTCAATTCCGGCAATTTTGGCTTTTTTGATTACCATTTGATTTGCGGGAATAATTGCTCCGATTGGAGCATAGGCAACTTTTATCCCACTTCTGGCATTTGCTGCGCCGCAGACTATTTGCAAAAGATTGGCTGAATCGCTAGTTTGGACGCTGCAAATTTTTAATTTATTAGAATTTTCATGAGCTTTAGCCTCGATTATTTTTGCTACGGAAAATGGGGCTAAAATTTTCGCCTTATCTTCTACCGACTCAACTTCAAGGCCAATATTGGTAAGAGTTTCACATATTTCTTCGAGCGAGGCTTTTGTTTCTAAATATTCTTTTAGCCAAGATAGGGTGAATTTCATGAAGATAATTAAAGATTTGGCAAAATGGCGGGTTAAGCCAAGAGATTAATGGCTTTTCTGGGTTTTTTTGGAACTTTTGGTGTTTAAGTATAGAGTTTTTTTGGTGAGTTTGGCTATTGAAGCTTTTTTTCTAAGTCTTGTAAAGCTTTGCTATTAATAGCTTCGTGACTTGAAGGGTTTTGGTTTTTTAAAAAATCTTGAGTGAAATTTTCAATTGCGCCATTGATGATTTTTTCTTTGATTTGACTAATAGCGATTGATTCTTCCATTTTTATTCTTTCAAGAGTTGCAGCAGTTTTTTTAGCAACCTCATCTTCCATTGATTTCTTTGATTCGGCCGCGTAGCGCAAAGCTTCAATCTCAGCATCTTTTATTAATTTTTGCGCATAAAGTTCGGAATCATGCGCATATTTTTGAGCCTTTTCTAATAATTTAGCTGCTTTTTCCTTCATTTCTTTCGCATCGAGAATTTCTTTGGCAATTTGCTGTGATTTATCGTTCAAAGATTTTATCAGGGAATTTTTGGCTAATTTTACCAAAAGAATAACGAAAGTAAGGAAGGCTAGGGCGAGCCAGAATTTTTCGTCGAAGTGAAAGTTAGACATTTTTTAACTGATAAATTTATAAAATTACTTTTTTGATGTCGGCGCTGAGCTTGCTAATGGATTCGCCGATTTTTTGTTGGGAGTTTTTTACGAATTCTGAAATTTCATTTCGAGATTTTGAGGTTATGTTTTCGAAATTTGTTTTTAACTCATTTAAAGTTTTTTCTCTTTGTGAATTTGCTTCTTTAACAGCCATATCAACAACTGATTGATATTTTGAAGTTGCATTTTTTCTTAATTCTGCGGTTTTTGCTTCAAGCGCCGCGATTTTATCGTCTAAATCGTTGGCTTCTCTGTTGTCTTGGTCAATTACGGAGCGACGAATTTTTAAAATTTCAGCGATTCTTGGGGATATGATCTTGCTTACAAAAATATAAAGAATTGTGAAACAGATCGCGAACCAAAATATTTGCGAAGAGTAAGTTGTGATATCTAACTGAGGCATAAGAATATTTTTTTAGGTTACCAAGCCCAATTTGAGAGGGCTTGGTAAGTATTTCTATTTGAACAAGATCAAAAAAGCTAAAAGAACTGCAAAAATACCCATAGCTTCTGCAAGACCAGCAGCAATATAGATGTATTTTTCAAGCTTAGGAGCTGCAGAAGGATTTCTAGCGATTGAGTTGAAGAAAGATCCGAAGATATTTCCAATTGCTAAAGCGGCGCCGCCCATTCCTAAGCAGCAAAGACTTACCGCAATAAATTTTAAACCATCAACTCCACCAGCTGCTGCAACTGTATTAGCTGCTGCTGATACCGCTTCGGTTGTTGTAGCTACATCTACCATTTCGTTACCTATAAAATTAATTATTGTTCATAAACCCATAGATAAGGGAAGCCATACGGCGTTATTTGGCCATGAACGAAAGCCAAATTCTGATTTACCAATTTGTTAGTGAGCTTTCGTTGTTTCGCCAATATAAGCACAAACAAGTATGGCAAAAATATAAGCTTGTAAGAAGGCTACAAAAACCTCGAATCCAGTCATTATAATGCTGAAAGCGAATGGTAAAATTCCAACTACAACGCCAAGTGATATGATAAAACCAGCTACAACTTTAAGTAAAACGTGGCCAGCAACCATATTAGCAAAAAGACGAACTGAAAGAGTGAATGGGCGAATTAGGAAAGAGAATAGTTCGATTGCGAAAATCATTGGCGCCATTAATAGCGGTACTCCGCTTGGCAAAAACATGTGTAAAAAGCCGCCAATTCCATTGCGCTTAATTGCAAAAATAACAATTACTAAGAATGCCAACATTGCTAAAGTTAATGTAACGGCAATTTGGCTTGTGGCTGTAAAACTGTAAGGAGTTAATCCGAGAAGATTGCAAAGAAATATGAAGCTAAAAAAACTGAAAACCAAAGGGAAAAATTTTGTTCCCTCTTCCCCGATTGTGCCTCTGATTATTTCGTAAATAAAGTTATAAGCTGACTCAGCGATAACTTGCAATTTGGAAGGAATTAGGGCTTTTTTTCTGGTTGAAAATAGCATGAAAGCGATGATGCAAAATGTTGCAATCGCCATGTAAAGTGAGGAATTTGTGAAGCTTATGTCGTAACCAAAAAGCTCTAAATCAAAAATTTTTTTTACCTCAAATTGAGCTAGTGGATTATGGCCTTTTGCAGCGTCGTGTGAAGTTTCGCTAGACATTAGAAAATTTGTTGGATTTTTTAAAATTTTTTCATGATTTTAAGGCTTTCTGATTAAGAAATGGCGTTTTAATTATGATTTTGAAGCTTTTTAAGTTAAAAATCGCTCAAAATTCAGTTTTAAATTCATCAATAAACGCCGCTTTTCACCAATAACATTATTTTGTTAACAGCCTTAAAAAAGAGCGCGGCAAAATATTTTTCACCATACAAAAGTCAAGTTATGAAATTTCTTATTCAGATCCTGATATTGCTGCTTTTTGCCCACAATTCTTTTGCGCAAGAATTTCAAGGAGAGTTTCAAGATTGGAGTATTTTTCAAGTTGAGAGGGGTGGGAAAAATGTTTGCTATGTTGCGTCTTTACCAATTAAGCCAGATGCAAATTACGGAAAGCGCGGCGAACCTTTTTTCTTAGTTACAAATATTGAAAATGATGCCGATGAAATAAGTACTTCATCTGGTTTTGTGTTTAATAAAAATTCTAATGTAGAGCTTTCGTTTGGATCGAAAAAATATTATTTATTTCCTTATGATTCAACGGCTTGGGCCAATGATAAAAATGAAGATATTGAAATTATAAAAGAGATGCAAAAGCACGAAGATTTTGTTGTTACTGCAGTTGGAAAAGAAGGGAAAGTTGTTTCTGATATTTATTCTTTAATTGGTTTTGTTTCGGCTTACAAAAGAATGAAGCAAATTTGTCAGGATTTGAGATGAGCGAAAATTTATTGCGAACAATTGAAAATGCCGCGCCGATTTTATTGGCAATTTTTGTTGTGGTTTTTTTTATAATTTTAATTTCTCGCGTCATTGTTAATTTTCTGTTAAATCAAGCTTATAAGCGTTATCAAGATTTAAAGAAAAAGGGTAAAAAATTAATCTCAACAAAGAAAAATTTTCGTAAAGAGGACGAGGAATTGTTGCGTAAAAAGTCAAATATTCCAAAGGCTCATTCGCAAGTAAAGGCTGAGCTGCAGGCAAAAAATTTTGCGAAATCAAGTCATAGTTACGAAATAATTCCTTCTCAAGAGCAAGAGTTGGATAAAGAAGATTTGAATAAGGTTGAGATAGTTGATATTGTTAAGCCAATAGGTTTTTGGACTTCAGTTATTTTAGGTCAAAAATTAACTTATTTAATCCAGTCAGCGCAAATTCTAAATAAACGAGGAAATAAAGGATTCTGGGTTAGTATGATTGAGGCAAAAGAGCGTGAAGCTGGAAGGCAGCACTCAAGAGGTAGATAACTTACATTTGTCACTTCGTTTTTTTGCTAGATTTGCAAGATGTTGAAATTTACTTTGAGCCCCCTTTTTTTTCGCTTTACCCAAAATTAATTCACCACATTAATTTATGTTATTGCAGTTTTTTGTTGCCTTTTGGGCTTTTTGCGCCCGAGGTTTGGCTATTTTTAGGATAGCCGTTTCTTATTTGTTGATTTACT
>JACCEB011184570.1_pt1 | contig 10945 bp, 5 predicted proteins | sample 7454761 | NCBI WGS metagenome assembly JACCEB01 (sample SAMN15323454, study PRJNA562643) | freshwater metagenome | isolation source: river surface water | place: USA:Blue River Watershed | collected 2017-08-18 | reverse complement strand
CCTTACGTCGTCGCGCAACCGTTACTGATGCAGGACGAGCGTGACTGGCAGCAGCGCGGTGTCATCTCGATGCAATCGGTCGTCATGTATGACTTACCCGAGATGGATGGCGTGGCGAGCAGTGTCGCACTTGGAGCCATCAAGGACGGCGAGTTGACGGCGGTCCCGGATCGTATCGCACGCGCTATCGATCAGGTCGAGGGCTGGATCCGTCTGCGACGCAAACCTGCCGCCGAGCGCAAGGTCGCGATCGTGCTGTACAACTTCCCGCCTGGCCTCGGCAAGACCGGTACGGCTGCGCTGCTTGATGTTCCGGCTTCCATCATCGCTGTACTCAAACGTTTGAAGAAATCCGGTTACTCGATTGGTCGAGCGCCGCTCGAGATGGACGAGTTACTCGTGAAGCTCGAGGCGTTCGCGAAAGGCGAGAGTTCACACGCGCTGACGAACACGCAGTATCGAGCTCTGCTCAGCAGCAAGACGGCAGAGCGTATCGATCGCTACTGGGGCGCTGCGCCGGGCGATATCGCGCCTGCGGGACGTGATGCCTTACGACTCGATACTTTGGAATACGGCAATGTGTTACTCGGCGTACAGCCACCGATGGGTGTGCCGGGTGATCCCATGAAGTTGCTGTTCGATCGAACTTTCACTCCGCATCATCAATACGCCGCTTTCTACGCGTGGTTGAAGCAAGGCTTCAAGGCTGATGCGGTGATCCACGTCGGCATGCACGGCACTGCCGAATGGATGCCGGGCTTGCAGGCTGCGCTGACGGCCGATTGTTGGCCGGATCAGCTGCTTGGCAGCTTGCCTAACCTATATCTGTATCCACTCAATAATCCTGCTGAGGCGGCTATAGCGCGGCGTCGAGCGTATGCCACCATCGTCAGTCACGCGGTTCCACCGTACGCGCGAGCGGGTCTCTACAAGCAGCTCGCGCAGGTTCGGGTTCGGCTCGACGATCCGAACGATGCACTCGAGGGCTTGTTGCCGGAGCTGGTTCGTCTTGCCGATGAGTCGATCGATGCTTATCGCGTGAGAGTTCAAGCGTGGCTTGCTTCGATCGAAGATCGACTGATCAGCGATGGTTTGCACATCTTCGGTCAGGCACCCGACCGACAGCGCGCTCGCGCCCTGATCGAAGCTTCGATGGAAGTACCACGTCGGGGTATGGGTGGCTTCACCGTCAGCGCCGAGAGTTTGGGGCTCGAGTCCGCCACGGCACGCGCGCTGCGCGACGCTCTGGTAGATCGTTCGGTATTGGGTCGTGAAGACCCAGTACGGGTGTGGCGTGACTACGCTGCACAGATTCCGGCGCCTGTTTCGCTTGTCGAGCACATCAACGAAGGTCGCGGCATCTTGACCGGCATGTCGCGTTGCAGTGAAGAACTCGACGCTCTGATGCATGCCTTGGATGGGGGCTACATTCGACCTGCCTATGGCGCAGACCCGGTGCGAGCGGGCGCTGCGGCGTTGCCGTCTGGGCGCAATATTCACGGCATAGACCCTTGGCGTTTGCCGACCGATCTTGCGCTCGAGCGCGGTCGGCGCATGGCCGACGCTTTACTGCAGAAGCACCTCGTCGAGCATGGCTCTTTGCCGCGTACGGTGGCGCAGGCGCTCTGGGCCATGGATACCATCAAGAGCGAAGGTGAGGGTCTCGGTGTCGTGCTGGCGTTGATCGGTGCCGAGCCCGAGCGCGACGGACAAGGCAAGATCTTCCGTTATCGACTGATCCCGCTTGAGCAACTAGGGCGTGCGCGTATCGACGTGTTGCTCGACGTATCGTCCATCTTCCGCGATACCTTCCAGATGACGCTCGATCTGTTGGATGACCTGTTTCGACTCGCGGCGACCATCGATGAGCCGCGCGAGCGCAACTTCATCAAGGCACATACCGACGATCTGATCGCCGACGGACGCAGTCTCGATGAGGCAACTGCTCGAATCTTCACGCAGGCGCCCGGGCTCTACGGCACCGGCGTGGACGAGCTGATCGAAGAGAGCCAGTGGGAGGAATCTGCGGAGCTCGCTTCGATGTATGAGAAGCGCAATGCTTATACGGCTGGTGGTAAGCGTAATGGCGCTGCGGCACCCGCTACGCTGAAAAATTTATTGGGTAAGGTCGATCACGTTTTCCAGGCCATCGACTCGGTCGAATATGGTCTGACCGATATGACCCACTATTACGGACACTCTGGGGCCATCCAGCTCGCCGCACAGAAAACTCAAAGCGGTAAAGTTCCGTTGACGTACGCCGAAACTTTCACGGGCGATGTGAAGGTGGCAGGGTCGGACGAGTTACTACGCATCGAAGCGCGCTCAAAGCTGCTGAACCCCAAGTGGTACGAGGGCATGCTAGCGCACGGCCATAGCGGTGCAGCCGAGATCAGCAATCGATTCACTCACCTGGTCGGCTGGGGCGCGATCGGCTCGGTCGATCAGTGGGTATTCGATGACGCCGCCAAGACGTTCCTGCTCGATGAATCCATGCGTCGTCGTCTAGAGGCGGCCAACCCGCAGGCGTTACGCAACGCGGTGGGTCGCCTGATCGAAGCCAACGGAAGAGGTATGTGGCAAGCCGACGCAGCGACGCTCGAACGCTTGCAGGGTCTCTATGCCGATATCGAAGATCGGCTCGAAGGGGTGGGCGTAGCTGCCTGATCGCGTCGGTGTAGAGTCCACAGCGGTGCCAGCATCAGCAGCGCCAAGAGCGCTCGCCAGATGAGATCCATCGCGAGGCCAAACCAAGACGCACCGAAGAGCAGTAGCGCGGCGGTCGCGACGACCCGCAGCGTTTCGACGAGTCGCGCTTGGGCTCGTGCCTCGAGCACGCTGCTCAAGCTCCAAACCCAGGCGACGAGAACCAGCGCGTATTGCGCTCGCTCGAGCCACTCGAGTTGACGGGCGATCGCAATGAAGTGGGTCGCGGGCGCAATCAAGAGCACGTACTGCCACAGCGCGTAGCGGCGTGCGGATCGGCTGGCGGTGGAGTCATAGCGGTGAAAATCGGCGGGCATCGGTGGCGGTTGTTTCCCGCGTCCCGCAGGCGGCTCGAACCAAACACCAATGGCCTTCCCGAGACTCGGCGCCGCCCGTGACTGCCGAGCGATGTCCCGATAGACGTTCAGATTGCCCCATACCGGGTCGTAACTCGCGAGAGGCGAGCGGATTCCGTAGACGATCGGTTCATCGTCACGCTCCTCCACAAACGTGCCGAACAGCCGATCCCAGAAAATGAAGATCCCGCCGTAGTTACGATCGAGACAGTAATCGTTCTGGCCGTGATGAACGCGATGATTCGACGGCGTGACTAGAATACGATCGATCGCACCGAGCTTGGGCACGAGTTGGGTGTGCACCCAGTACTGGTAAAGCAGATCGATCAAGGCGACGACCCCGAAGACAAATGGCGGAACGCCTGCCAATGCCATGACGAGATAGAACGGCCATGATGTGAAAGCGCCGGTAGCGGTTTGCCGGAGCGCCGTGGTGAGGTTGTAGTACTCCGAGGAGTGATGCACCTGGTGTGCGCCCCACAAGAGGTTGACCTCGTGACCCGCGCGATGCACCCAGTAGTAGCAGAAATCGTAGAACAGCAACGCGACTACCCAGACCCACCACTCGTTCTGCGGTAGCGTCATGAGTCGAAAGTGCTCGAAAGTCCAGCTGTAGATGCCGATGGTCAGCAGATACGTGAAGGCGCCGGCGATTTGACTCAGTACGCCAAAGTGCAAGCTCGTGACGCCATCGGCGATGTCGTAAGCGCTCGGTGCTCGCCGTCGAGCGAGCAGATACTCAACCAAGATGCTGAGCATGAAGATCGGAATGGCGTAAGCAATCGGGCTCAAGGCACGATGCTCCCGGCCGCTCGAATACGTCGAGGTTGGTAGGGCAAGACTTCCAGAACCTCACCCGCCTTGGTGCGTTGCTGGATGCTTCGCCAGAAGTCGGCGGTCAGCAGATCCCCATGGGTGCGCATGAACGCCGCTCTCTGTAAATCGTCGAAAGCGAGGAAGTTGACGAAAGTCTCTGGAAATACATCGTTGTCCGCGACATAGAACCAAGCCTCGGCGCGCATGTCGTCCTCGTCGTTGTCGGCGACCGGAACCTCTCGGAATCGACAGTCGGTGACCCGACAGAGTTCGTCATAGTCGTAGAAGATCACGCGCCCGTGGCGTGTGACTCCAAAATTTTTCAAGAGCAGGTCACCTGCGAAAATATTCGAGCAGGCCAGGTCACGGATCGCTTGGCCATAGTCGAGCGCTGCTTTTTCAGCGAGATCGACTGGAGCCTCGCGCAGGTACAGGTTCAGCGGCGTGATACGGCGCTCGATGTAGACGTGATCGAAGATCAAGTCGTCACCATCGACATGTACCGTCGCTGCTGTTTCGGTCTGCAACTCCTCAAGGAGTGCCGGTGCGAATCGATCCAGCGGCAAGCGCAAACGCTTGAATTCCTGGGCATCGACTAGACGCCCAGCACGGTCGTGCTGAAAGACGAATTTGTACTTGTCGAGCACGTCCTGTCGAACGACGTTTTTCACCGGCGGAAACTGGTCGCGAATGATCTTGAACACGAGATCCAGCGACGGCAGGGTGAAGCACACCATGACCAGGCCGCGTTCACCCGGCGCGTGCATGAACTGATCGTCCGAGCGCGCGAGATGGCTCATCAATTCCCGGTAACGCTCGGTCTTGCCTTGTTTGGCGCGACCCAACACCGTGAACAGTTCCGAGAGTGGTTTTCGCGGCAAGATCTTGCGCAGGAAAACCACGGTTTCAACCACGCGCTCGAGGTCGACATGGAAGTAGGTGCGGGTGAAGCCGAATACGATGCTGACATCACTTTCATCGAGCATGACGGCATCGACCAACATACCGCGCTCGGTGTTTTGCAGTGCGATCAACAGCGGTAGATACCCCTCGGCGAGTTGGATGCGTCCGACGAGGTAGGCTCTGGTGCTCTGGAAAAATAGCGGACGCAAGACTTCAATTTGCCGTACGCACTGATCTGCTTCGCCGAAGCGGCCGTTGCGCAGCACCTCGGCGATATCGCTCGTCGTATGCCTGACGCTGCGATCGAAATCGATCCAGCGGCAGCGCAGCGGCAGTTCGCCGAGCAAATCCTCGATCAAAAGCGAGAGGTCGCCGCGATTGACGTAATGCTGCAGTTCGGCGGCTTGTTCGGCATCGGCGAGAGGATCGAGATCGACCGCAGCGAATTCGAGATCGGTATCGACACCGCGCGTGCCGAAGAGGCGACGCGACACCGAGCTGAAGAAGGTGCGTACGAAGGCGGCATCGACGGTGCCGATGAGTCGATTCGAAAATCGATCACGAATCTGCGACCACAGTTGCCGATCCTGCGCCGACTCACCGAGCGCCTGACGTAGGTCGTTGACGGTCGCGTTGACCCAGCGATCGTAGAGCTCGATGCGCTCGACGATATCTCGTTGCGAGGCGGCCCAATCGCAGTTCTCGAATCGAATGGGAGCGCGACGGGTGATCTCCCGGAAGGCCGCGTTATAGCCTTCGAAGGCGACGGTGATCCGCCGAGCGCAGTCGTCAATGAATGCGTCGGCGGCCACCGTCATATCCGTCAGAGGTTGCGGATGAGAGCGTCAGCGAACTCGCTGCACTTGACCTCGGTCGCGCCTTCCATCAAGCGCGCGAAGTCGTACGTCACCGTCTTCTGGCCGATGGTGCGATCCATCGCTGTGATGATCGCATCGGCGGCCTCTGTCCAACCCATGTAACGCAGCATCATCTCGCCGGAGAGGATGACCGAGCCCGGGTTGACCTTGTCGAGGTTGGCGTACTTCGGCGCAGTGCCGTGCGTAGCCTCGAACACGGCGTGACCCGTGACGTAGTTGATGTTGGCACCCGGTGCGATACCGATGCCGCCCACTTGCGCGGCAAGTGCGTCGGAGAGGTAGTCACCGTTGAGGTTGCAGGTGGCGAGAACGTCGAACTCATCGGGGCGAGTGAGCACTTGCTGCAGGGTGATGTCGGCGATCGCATCTTTGATGATGACCTTGCCGGCTTTCTTCGCCTCTTCCATCTCGGCGTTAGCGGCCTTCTCGCCTTTTTCGGCCTTGGTACGTTCCCACTGTTCCCAGCCGTAGGTTTGGCCGGGGAATTCTTTTTCGGCGAGCGCGTACGACCAGTTGCGGAAGGCACCTTCCGTGAACTTCTGGATGTTGCCCTTGTGCACGATCGTCACGCTCTTGCGTCCATTGACGATCGCGTACTCGACGGCCGCGCGGAACAGGCGCTCGGTACCTTCCTGTGAGACCGGCTTGATGCCGATACCCGAGGTGTTCGGGAAGCGGATCTTGGCGTAGGCCTTCGGGAAGTGTTCTTTGAAGAGCGCCTTGAACTTGGCGTTGTCTTCGCTGCCTTGCTCGAATTCGATACCGGCGTAGATGTCTTCGGTGTTCTCACGGAAGATCACCATGTCGACCTTCTCGGGTGCCTTCACAGGCGAGGGCACGCCCTTGAACCAGCGCACGGGGCGCAGGCAGACATAAAGATCGAGCAACTGGCGCAGCGCCACGTTGAGCGAACGGATGCCGCCGCCGACCGGCGTGGTCAGCGGACCCTTGATCGAGACGAGGTATTCGCGGCACGCGGCGACGGTCTCGTCCGGCAGCCACGTATTGAACAATTTGTTCGACTTTTCGCCGGCATAGACTTCCATCCAGTGGATCTGGCGTTTCCCGCCGTATGCCTTGGCGACCGCTGCGTCGATCAGGCGCACGCTGGCGCGCCAGATGTCTGCACCGGTGCCGTCACCCTCGATGTACGGGATGATCGGGTTGTTGGGCACGGCGAGTTTGCCGTTTGCGATGGTGATCTTGGCGCCCCCGGCGGGCGGCGTCAGAGTGACTTTTGCAGCCGTCGACATGGTCTTGTGAACTCCTCGAAAAACGCGCGGCAAACAGAACAAACCCCCGCCGTCGCGTGACCGAATCCTAGCACGCGCGGCCGTTCGCCAAGCGGTCGGGCCAGGTGCGCATGCACTACAATCGCCTCATGACTGAAATCGCTTCCACCCCTGCGGTCGATGGGTTCCGGATGCCCGCCGAGTTCGAGGCACATCGAGGTTGCTGGATGCTCTGGCCGACGCGACCGGACAATTGGCGCGATGGGGCGGGGCCTGCACAGCGGGCCTTTGCGGCCGTAGCGCATGCGATCGCTCGATTCGAGCCCGTGACGGTGGGTGTCGCACCGAGCCATTTCGATCAGGCGCGTCGTGCGCTTGAGCCGCGGATCCGCGTGCTGCGTATGGTGAGTGACGACGCCTGGATGCGCGATGTGGGACCCACCTGTGTCGTCAACGCGGCTGGCGAGGTGCGTGGCGTCGATTGGCATTTCAATGCCTGGGGCGGATTGCAGGGCGGATTGTACTTCCCGTGGGATCAGGACGAACTCGTTGCGCGCCGTGTTCTCGCGATCGAAGGTCTCGCTCGCTACCGTGCGCCGCTCGTTTGCGAAGGCGGCGCGATTCACTCCGATGGCGAAGGCACGCTGCTCGTCACAGAGCAGTGTTTGCTCAATTCCAATCGTAACCCGTCGCTCTCGCGCGAACGAATCGAGACTTTGCTGCGCGAGTACACGGGCGCAACCCACATCGTGTGGCTGGGTGAGGGCGTCTACAACGACGAGACGGACGGTCATATCGACAACCTCGCATGCTTCGCTGCGCCGGGTGAGGTCATCCTCGGATGGTGCGACGATCCGAAGGATCCGCAAGCGGCGATTTCCCGTGATGCCTATGCGCGCTTGAAGGCAGCTCGCGACGCCCGTGGTCGTCGTCTGCGCATTTACAAGTTACCGATGCCGGGGCCGCTATACATCGATCCGATCGAAGCGGCGGGCGTCGTCAGTAAAGCAGGTACGCAGGCACGTTCGAGTGGGCTACGCCTGGCGGGAAGTTATGTGAATTTCTATCTGGCAAACGGCGGTGTCATCGTGCCCTTGCTCGATGCCCGTTACGACGAGCGAGTGCTTGCCCAGTTGCGGCGGATTTTTCCGAAGCGTCAGGTGGTCGGCGTACCGGCTCGAGAGATTCTGCTCGGTGGCGGCAACATCCATTGCATCACACAGCAGATTCCGCTGGGCAAACCACGTGCTCAGGGTGCTCGCCAGTCGACCCCGAAGAAAACGCTGCGGTCACGACCCGGAAAGTAACGCCAACTGCCTTGTGCATAGTCGGCGCGGTCGGCGTAGCGCTCGTCGGTTAGATTGTCGATGTCGAGTGTGACACGCCAGCGCGGTGTCGCCTGCCAGCCGATCGCCAGGCTCGCCGTGCGATGCCCGGCATAGCGATATTGGTTGGCCGCATCGGCGAAATAAGCGCCGACATCAGATCCTGTGAGCGTCAGATCCCAGTGGGTTCTCGGCAACCAGCGCAGCATCACCGTGTGCAGTCGGCGCGGTGCGGTGTCGACATCGCGTCCGCGAACGATCGTCTCACCGCCTTCAATGACGGCGTCGAAATCGTAGCGGTGTCGGGCGAGGGTGCCGCTGCTACCGATGAGCCAAGCATCGCCGAACTGTCGGCGCCATTCCCACTCGAGGCCGCGATGGGTCGTGCGGCCACCGGTGACGTTGAAGCCATTGGCATCGCGGATGATGAGCTCGCGTTTTATTTGATCGAAAGCGGTCACGTGCCAAAAACCGACCTCGCCGACGTAGCGCCACCCCAGCTCGACCGCGCGGATACTCTCCGAGTCGAGATCGGCGACTCGTTGGCTGCGTTGCAGACGATACAACTCGGTGATCTCAGGCGGTCGGAAGCCGCTCGTCGCCGCGATGTATGCTCGATGTCGGTCGGTCGCCTTCCAGGTGAGCTCGAGGCGAGGTGACAGATTGCGAAACGTGTCGCGACGATCCGCCGGTCGACTGAACAGACAGCCGCCAAAGGGGCAGGGTGTGCCATCTTCGGCCGTATTGCCGGTCAACATGCGATTGTCGTAGTCGTAGCGCGTGCCATCGGCGCGCACGCCGAATTGCCACGCGTAGCCTGCGTAGTCACCGCGCAAAGCCGCCTGCAGCGCGATGCCCGTGACTGTCGTGTGGTAGTCGTAATGCCGACCCGCGGGACGGATCGCACGGGCCGCTGCCGTGCCCTCGAGGGTGGGCGTCGCTTGAGTTTCGAGCAGCGCCGTATCGGCCCACTCGATTTCCGCGCCGATGGTGGCTTGTAACGCATCGCTCCAGGGTGCGCTGCGTTGCCAGCCCAGTCGAGCGCTAGTCTGTTCGTTCGACTCCAGCGGCTTGCCGAGCAGGAAGTGCTGCAGGAATGTCATCTGCGAGCGACGCAGGATGGCGCGCCATTCTTCGCGACAGTCATCGCAAGTCTCACGAATCCAGCGTATCGAGGCGCGTTGCGATTCGGCGTCGCGGAAGGCCTCTGGATTGGGGTTGCTCAATCTCAGCACGGGATCGCGGTAGGCTTCGAAGCCACGCACGAAACCAGCTGTTCGTTGATCGAGACGCGTTGCGGCGAGACGCAGTTTTAGTTGGCCGCCGTCGCGAGTTTCATCGAACGCCAAATTCCATTTGTACTCCTCGACGGGCGAGTCTTCTCGAAAACCCCCATCTCGTCGAAGCATCGCTTGCAAGGCGAGGCGATCACCGGCGAGTGACACGCGTACACCGAGGAAATCATCCGAGCCGCCTTCAAGCGACATCTGTGCCGGCGCGAGATCGGCTACGTTCGGTGTGACGACGTTGATGGCGCCATGGACACCGTTCGCGCCGTAACTCTGACTGGCCGGTCCACGTAGCACCTCGATGGCGGCTGCCTGACTGGTGTTCACCTCGAACATTTCGTTGACGTTGCAGAAGCCGGTCGGGCGCAACGGCATGCCGTCTTCAAGCAACAGAAACGCCCCGCAGGCTCCGGCGCCGGTCAGCACGGGCGAGCGGATCGCGATCAGACTCTCTTGTCCGCTGCCACGTTGAACGAAGACACCCGGCACCGTATTGAGTGCGGCGGCGTAATGGTCAAGGTCGAGTCGACCGTCCGTCCTGGGTGAAACCCGGCTGACGCTGCCCGCAACCTCGAGCAGCGGCTCGGGCCGACGTTGCGCCGTGACCACCACTTCCGTGAGCCCTGCTAGTAACAACGTCTCGAGCATGGCCGCATTATCGTCGAACAGCGGTATCCTTGGCGGGTGTTGAAAGTCTCGCTATTGGCAATCCTTCTGCTCGGCAGTGCCGCTGTGGTGGCGGCTGATTCGGCGCCGCGGGTGGGTCTCGTGCTCTCCGGTGGCGGCGCCCGTGGTGCCGCACACATCGGTGTGCTGAAGGTGCTCGAAGAGCAGCGCATACCCATTCATGCGATCGCCGGTACCAGCATGGGCGCCGTCGTTGGTGGGCTTTATGCGAGTGGCTTATCCGCCGCAGAAATCGCCGCCCTGATCGATTCGGATGAGTGGCGCGCGGCTTTCACGGAGCCTGCGCCGCGTGATCGCTTGAGTTTTCGTCGCAAGAGCGAGGATCAAAATTTTCTCGTGAAGTTTCCGCTCGGCATCAAGAGCGGTTCGTTCCGCTTGCCGAAAGCGCTGGTCTCGGGACAGCGTGTCTCGCAAGCGCTGCGTCGAGTGACTTTCCCGGTTGCAGGGCGCGCGCAGTTCGATCAACTGCCGATCCCGTTTCGGGCCGTCGCCACCGATCTCGAGACCGGCGATGCCGTCGTGCTCTCGGGCGGCGATCTGGTCGATGCCATGCGTGCGAGTCTGGCAGCGCCGGGTTTGTTTGCGCCGGTGGGGATCGACGGACGTTTACTCGTCGATGGGGGGCGCGCCAACAACTTGCCGGTGGATGTCGCGCAAGCGATGGGCGTCGATGTGCTCATCGTGGTGGATGTCGGCTTCCCGCTGCGCAAGCGCGACACGCTAGATTCGGTCACGACGATCTCCAACCAGATG
>JACCEB010333119.1_pt1 | contig 10946 bp, 8 predicted proteins | sample 7454761 | NCBI WGS metagenome assembly JACCEB01 (sample SAMN15323454, study PRJNA562643) | freshwater metagenome | isolation source: river surface water | place: USA:Blue River Watershed | collected 2017-08-18 | reverse complement strand
GCTACCTTGAAGAACATCAAGCAGACGCAGGATCTACTTATTGAGGTTGGACTTCTGTAACAAATGCCAACAACTTTCCCCGATAGCACCAAGGTTGCACTGACGCAGAGTGCGCGTAAACAGCGCGCTTTACGTGGTGTGCTCAATGGTGCTGTTGGGGTTGTTGCAGCTTTGGCTTTGATTCCGATTATTTACTTGGCTATCCGTGCCAGCCAAAAGCCTGTCGCTGAAATTGCACAGTTATTGATCCGCCCCAAGACCCTTGAAGTTCTTGCAACAACATCAGCGTTAGTTGCCTGTGTTGTTTTCACAACCGTTGTTATGGGCGTATTAATGGCTAGCGGGCTTCACTTTATTCGCCTGCCTTTCAGAGGCCTGCTGTTAATACCTACGGTTTTGCCTCTTGCAATTCCTTCATATGTTTTTACCTATACCTGGGTGGCTTTGATCCCTCAATTTTCTGGCTTCTTTGCCGCAGCATTTATCTTGTCGATCACCACTTTGCCGTATGTCATCTTGGCAACGCTGTCAGGTCTTCGCACCGTTGATAGCTCGCAGCTAGAAGTTGCCAGATCACTTGGATTAACTTTGCCGCAAACCTTTAGACGAGTTGTCTTTCCTCAGGTTAAGGGCCACATAAGTGCTGGTGCGCTACTTGCAGCGCTGTACACAATCAGCGACTTTGGTGCGGTTTCACTGCTCAATGTTGAAACCCTGACCGTAACAATTCAAAACATGTACCGCGCTTCATACGATCGCAGCGCAGCCGCAGTTATCTCTTTTGTGTTGATCGCTTTTTCAACCGTTGTTGTTTTAGCTGATGAAAAGATCAAGCGCCAAACCCCAGATAGCGCTGTGGTGAAAGTTGCTGCAAAGCGAAACACCTTGATTGAAAGCACCTGGCTGCGTCTTGCAGTTGTTGCCACCGTTGCGCTTTACGCCTTTAACGCCGTTGTTATCCCCTTCTATGTTTTGATCTCACGCTTTTTCAGCAACCAGGTAGCGATTAATTGGGGCGATCTTCTGTCCGCATCTATTTCAACGATTTCAGTTGCCGCCCTTGGCGCATTGATTGCACTTGTTTTATCGACACCTTTGGGAATCATTCTTTCTGAAACACCATCACGTGTCGGTCGCTTTGCCCAGCGCATCATCACCGTGGGCCATGGCCTACCCGGTGTGGTTGTTGGTTTAGCGGTGGTTTCAATCGGTTCAAAGCTAGGTGCTTTGTATCAAACAACCTTCTTACTGGCCTTTGCCTATGCCTTGCTGTTCTTAGCAAAATCAGTAGCCAGCATGAACTCTTCACTATCCCGCGTTCCGACCAGCGTTAAAGATGTTGCTTCTACTTTGGGCATGAACCAATGGAATGTCATCAAAAAGGTTGTCGCACCGATTGCAGCACCTGGCATTGGCCTTGGAACTATTTTGGTATTTCTGACCGCGATGAAGGAGCTTCCGGCAACTTTGATGCTTCGCCCAACCGGCTTTGAAACTCTTGCTACGCAGATCTGGTCATCTGCTTCTATTAATCGATTTAACGAGGCTGCGCCTTATGCATTAATCTTGGTACTGATCGCAGCGTTACCTACATTTTTGATTAGCCGTCCAGACAAAGCTGATCGCACATTTATTCAAGAGAGTATGGGGGCAGACAAGTGAGTTCACTTGAGATCTCCCATCTAAAGGTAAACCTTGACAATCGCTTAATCCTTGATGATCTTTCCTTCTCTTTAGCTGAAGGTCAGATCGCTGCTCTATTGGGTCCATCTGGTTGCGGTAAGACAACGCTTCTTCGCAGTATCGCCGGTTTGATTCAACCCAGTGATGGAACTATTCGCTTTGGTAAGCAACTTGTATCGCTGTCATCTTTGGTGATGCCATCACATAAGCGCAAGATTGGTTACGTTCCTCAAGAAGGCGCGCTGTTTCCACACTTAAGTGTTGCCGACAACATCGCCTTTGGTTTGGATCGTTCTGTATTTACCAAGGATCAAATCCGTCAGACCACTAAGGAAATGCTTAATCTGATTGGTCTACAAGGTTTTGAAAACCGTATGCCTAACCAGCTATCTGGTGGTCAGCAGACCCGTGTTGCACTTGCTCGCGCGCTAGCGATTAAGCCCGCCATTGTTTTGCTGGATGAGCCTTTCTCGGCTTTAGATGCTGCATTACGCGGAGATCTACGCAGCGATGTTATTGATCTGCTGCGCGCAAGTAAGACAACTGCAATCTTGGTTACCCATGATCGTGAAGAAGCATTAGTTTCTGCCGATGTTGTCGCACTGATGCGCGAAGGCCAAATCGTTCAGCAAGGTTCACCAGAGGCTGTGTATTCAAAGCCAATTTCACCATCCATCGCAATTAGCACCGGTGATGCACTAGTTCTCAATGCTTCACAAAGCGCAGATGGATCAACTGCTTACTTATTTAATTCAAGCAACGTGGCCTCACCTAACGGTCAGATTGTGATCCGTCCTGAAGAGATTCAGATTGACCGCACACTTTCAGCAACATCTCCAAAGGGCCGCATCTCAAAGATTGATTACTACGGCCATGATGCGATGGTTACCGTTGATGTACAGGGGCAGAGCGTAAAGGTGCGCATCCCGGGACCATTTGATTTTGCTGTTGGTGAAGAGGTTTCAGTTCACCACACAGGTCCAGTTCGCTTCTTCGCAAATATTAATTAAGCCTTAAGCTTTTCGAAGCACAGCTCCAACAGTTATATCTGAGGGGACCACTAACCTTTTCCTGAAAATAGACCAAATAACGACAATTGGAATCAAGGTCGCAACGGCAGAAATTGCAATAGTTTGGCGAACGCCGAAAGCTTCACTCATCCAACCTATTACCGGAGACGAAAATGGCGCTCCCCCTAAGAAAACGAACTGATAAATGCCCATCACTCTGCCCCTTATCTCATGGTCAGAATTCAGTTGTGTAATGGAGTTCGCGGCTATCACCGTCGTTAAGGCTGTTGCACCTAAGAAAGGCAGTGAAATTGAGTATGTTAAAAATGTCGGCATCACTGAAACAGCCAATAGAGTGAAAGAAAAAATCACGGAGCCGATCAAAACAAATTTAGGGGATCGATATTTCTCCAGACGCGGAGATAGGAGTGCCGCGGTCAATGACCCCACAGCAACGGCAGTACCCAAGAGTCCAAAGGATGCTACGCCACCTTTAAACTCCTTGGTCGCCATAAGGGCATTAAAGAGCTCGAAGTTAAAACCAAATGTGGCCATAACGGAACAGGTAGCCATCGTTACCAAAATGTCCGGCCTTGCTAAAACGTATTGAATCCCTTCACGAATCTTCACAGGGCCAATATTTCTCGGAATTTCGAATAGTTGATCTTTCTTTATTCGAAATACCGCAGATATTACGAATACATATGAGAATCCATTGATTATGAATGCAGGCCCGGTGCCAAGAATTGCTATTAAGAACCCCGCGATGGCAGGACCGACAAGTCTGCCAAAATTGAAATTTGCGGAGTTAAGACTTATGGCGTTTGGCATATCTTTAATTCCAACTAGCTCCGAAATGTAACTCTGCCTTACAGGCTTATCAATTCCATCCGTAAATCCCAAAACCAACGCCAATGCCATTACGTGCCACAGCTGGACTTTCTCCATAATGATTAAGGAGCCTAAGACCAGGGAGGAAGTCACAAAGAGCACGTTTGTAAAAAGTAGAACTTTTTGCTTGTCTAGGCGATCGGCCATTGCCCCACCCTGCATGCTCACAAGTAAAAAAGGCGCGAATTGAAGTGCTGCAATGATTCCTAAATACGTTCCGCTATCCGTTATTTCAAGTACCAACCAGGCTTGCGCAATTCGTTGGATCCATGAACCCACATTTGAAATTGAATTTGCACGAAAGAGAATACGAAAATTGTGGTGCCGGAGTGCGCGCCAGTTTCCATCTTCCTTTATTTCAAAAGTAATAGCCTTATTGAGCCGCATTTTCCTGATCACGATCCTGAAAATAAATCATCGCTCGCGACTACTATCAATAACTCTTTTTGCGATTCTTTCTGATGCTTTATCAATCATGCGGCCTTTTGAATCAAGTGCAACCCCTTGACTCTTGGCAATTGCATCAAGCACTTCTCTTGCTTCCAACAAGGCTTCCGCCGAAGTATTGAACTCCGAGTTAATCGTTTCTATCTGCTTCGGATGAATACAACTGCGTCCGAAGAAACCATTAGCTCTCATCCTTTTGCAGCTCTCTTTAAGAGCTTCTAGGTCATTGAAATCTCTAAACATTGGAGCAATAGGATGATTAATCCCCGCTGCCGCCGATGCCAACACTAAATGCGAGAGAGCGAAATGGATAGTCCCTAGGTCTTCCTCTTCGGACAATCCCATCTCGGCACGTAAATCCAATATGCCGATTTGAAGAAAGGCCACACTCGAAATTGTGGCAATTCGATGTGCGTTCAAGACGGATTCAGCACTTTCAATTAAAGCACTTAATACGTGTTTTCCATTTAACTTATCAGCCACATAATTCACATTTTCAACAGTTGCCTTGGGAATTACCAAACCATGAATTTTTTCAGAAGAGGTAAATGCCAAATCCTCATCTATCGACTCTGCATTAATTCTTACCCAGATCTGCGTTGAGGTTTCTAAGTCGCTCAACCACGAAACAAGGTTCTGCCTGGCTAGCTCCTTGTCTCCTGCTGCCACGGAGTCTTCTAGGTCAACGATTAATGCATCCGCACCACGATTGACGGCTTTCTTGAGCATCACAAGATTGTTAGCCGGCACGTATAGATAGCTTCTTGCGATCATTCATTGACTCCTACTACACCGATTTCGATCAATTGATCAATTTGTTCCTTGGTCAACTTTAATTCAGCTTGAAGAATTTCCCGTGAATCTGCGCCTTTTGGCCTCCCGGTCCATTTAATCTCCCCAGGGGTTCCACTCATTCGATACATGACGTTTTGCATCTTTAAGGTTCCTAATCCTGGATCTTCTACATCAAGAATCGTCTTGAGTGCCACAAACTGAGGATCAGTCAAAATATCTCTGATGTCGTAAATGGGCGCCACTGCAGCTTCGGCCTCTTCAAATGCTTTCACAACGAGATCAGCGCTTCTTTCTGCTATCCAGTCGCCTACATACTTGTCCAGAATTTCTGAGTGTTCTGCGCGCGTTGAGCCTGTCGCAAACCAAGGTTCAGCTATCACCTCAGGATGCCCGACCAGTGTCAAAACTCTCTCAGCAATAGATTGGGCTGATGTTGAAACCGCGAGCCACTTTCCATCTTTGGTCAGATAGGTATTTCGTGGCGAGTTATTAACGGACCTATTTCCCGTTCGTGGCTGAACTATTTTGAGTTGATCATAAACAGTTGCCTGGGGACCCAAAATTGCCAAAATCGGTTCGATGATTGCTAAATCGATCACCTGTCCCTTGTTGAAGGATTCGCTACGTTCATTTCTTTGGGCGAATAAAGCAAACATAATTGCTTGAGATGTTGCTAGCGCAGATATTCCGTCAGCTAATCCGAATGGAGGAAGGGTCGGCGGACCTCCCGCTTCACCTGTCATAGCAGCAAAGCCACTCATCGATTCAGCAAGTGTTCCGAAGCCAGCACGATTTGAATATGGCCCGTGCTGTCCGAAACCAGTAACGCGCGCAACGATAAGTTTTGGATTTCTTGCGAGAAGTTTCTCGGGTCCAAGTCCCCATTTTTCCAGGGTCCCGGGACGGAAGTTTTCGATGAACACATCAGAGTTTTCAATCAAATCGAGGAGAAGTTTCGCGCCCTCAGGTTTTGAAAAATCCAAAGCTAGGGTTTTTTTGTTTCGTCCGATATTTGCCCACCATAAAGAATGCCCATCTTTTGAGTAACCATGTCCACGAACTGGATCACCCTTGCGTGGATGTTCAATTTTTACGACCTGAGCACCGAAATCAGCCAACATTGTTGCTGCAGTTGGACCAGCAAAAAGTGTTGCAGCATCAATAACTCTTAGGCCCTCAAGTGCAGACATGATTAATCCTCCTCAGGGGTGAAGCATCTAAAGCCTATATTTTCTGAACGACTCATGCCCTTGCCCATTAAAAGGAGTTTTTCAACCCAATCTGAATCTTGTCTTCCTCCATCAACATACCAATCAGACTCTGCTATGCCACTAGTTGATTTAGCACCTTGACCTTCTCGTAGATTGAAGGAACCTCCACCCTTCAAGATCAAGAATCTTGTTCTTCCATCCGTATGTACGCTGTCGGTCAAATTCCAAATGCCTTGTTCATCAATTTCGATCTCGCCACTGTTGCGCTGCCAATCCCATTCTGTTGGAATCAATAACCCTTTCCACGTTGCATAAGCAATGGCATCATCAAGATCAACATAAGTTACTGGTTTTTCCAAATCATCTAGTTTGGGAGCCCCGTCTTGCCAATGTTGTAAGAATCTAGCGCTTGTTCTAGGTGAGTAACCTGTCTGACTCATGAACTCTAAATACTGCGCATTCGTAATCTCACGCAAGGATAACTTCCCTTTACGTGCCAGAACGCTCTTTGTTGTTTTAAAAATCTGGTGGAAATTTGGCGGAAGTGGTTTCCACGCATCAACAAAGGGAGCTCCGTCATAAAGACCGCATTCACGATTTCGAAATGCAATTGTTGCTGAATATGGATCGCCGATTAATTCCTTGAGTCTTTTGGCCTTCAAATCATTGAAAATTGAATTCTCTTTTTGGTAAGTAAATTCAAGAATACGCAATCCTTTTTTATCCATTAATAATGCCGTTACACCTTTTGCGGGCACTACCCCGGAAACTCCAAAAGCTATTTCTCCCGTGAAATCCGCATCGCTCTTGTTGATAATAGTCATGAGGAATGAATCACCTAGGCTGAATTTGGACGCATATAATTGTTGGTTCTCAGCCTGATCACTGAGTTTGGTTAAAGGCTCCCATGAACCATCCACAAGCAGTTGCGAATGGGTTCGTAGAATCTGAACCATCTCTTTCCACATTTGCTTCTCTTTATTGTTCCAACCTACCCAGGAGCCAAATACGACCTCCCACAGAAGCATTCCAGATCCATTGAGCCAAGCAATGTGTAGCTCTTCAATGTGAGAACGATTCCAACGCCTTGTTTGATGGAGCATATGGCGTGGCTCAAACCACTTTGCTCGAATTACTCCAGGGATATCGCTGTCACCAAACCATTGCGCCCATGACATTAAGTGATCGCATATGCGCTCTTGTTGAACCCTAGATTCGCCCGCCACAATTACATCTGGCTTTACTTTCAAGATTGGCTCCATGAAAAGCGGATCAGCAGATTTCATTGTGTCTAAGAAAACTCCATCAAAGCCAAAACTTTGAATGAGATTTGCTAATTCGTTTTGATCCGCATTAGAAGGTCTTCTGGTCCAACGGTCCCATGGGTTATAGTTTAGGTAAACCTTCACACCATACTCTTGAAACTTTTTGACGAGTTCTGCCAAACCATCAACCTCATTGTAAAAATCAAACTGGTTTCGCGAATCTAATCCGATTACAGGATATGCATGCCACAGAATGATTCCGTCTACTCCGCCAAACTTCTTACAATCTTCAATAAGTTTTTCGGGAGTAAATTCTTGAGAATCAAAATCAAATAGGAGTTCATCCCAGAGCCAAATTAGAGCCACATTGAAGGATTCAAAAGTCTTGTACTTCATAGAAGAATAGAGTGAATCGTCGTAATTCAATCGAGATGCCGATTCCAGCTTCCATTCCAGAAGTTGGGATCTCCATACTTCACGATCATCAAGAGATAAGGGTCCTGCAAACATCTTGGCTTCATCACTTCCGACCGGCATAGGAAGATCCACTCCCCTTGGAAGTTTTGAATACAACTCGGACATTTATATAGCCAATGCCTTTGTCCTTATAGCCAATTCGCTCAACCGTAATTGGTCACACCCTGGAATGCTTGAAGCTAAACGATCATCAATTGGCTTTGACCATTTTGGATCAATTCCCAAAGCTCCTGTCATGGCGCCACAAATTGAACCGACTGTTGCGCCAATGGAGTCTGTATCCCAACCGCCCATAACGGTAAGGGTGATCGCCGTTGAAAAATCTCCACCACTTCGGGTCAGCGCCATAATTCCGGATGCTGCATTATTAATCGTGTGAACCCAGTGCATGCCGTCTACAAACTCGTATAAATTATCTAGAGCTGTTTCATAATCAATATTTGAATTCCCTTGAGCGCGAGCAAACTCGCACGCCTCAAGAATCTGCGACCCTGGAGGTAGAACCGCAAGTCCGGCATCAATAACTTCATTTACATCCTTGCTTACCATCGCCACGGCACACATCGCTGCCGACATGGATGCGCCGTAAAGACCATTTCGACGATGACTCAACCATGCATCGCGCAATGCCATCTGTGCAGCGACCTTGGGATTGCCAGGGTTAACCCAGCCATAAACATCGGTTCTAATTAATGCGCCGATCCATTCTTTGAAAGGGTTATTGACCCCACCAGCTTCAAGTGGAGTCCAAGCATCTAGCAGATTTCGGTATGCGATCCGTTCAGCGGTGAAAACCTTGCCCGCTGGCAATAACTTCATCCATTGATCAGCTATGTGATCGGTATTAAATTCACGTCCATACTTTTCTAGCGTTAGCAAAGCAATAAGTGGATAATTCAAATCATCATCCTCGGCCATGCCATCAATATTCTCTTGCAAACATGTTGGAGCACTTTGCTTATTCCACGGGTGCTTTACTAGCACTTCAGGGGGAACACCTTTTGCTGTGAAATATTCTGTAAGCGGCCATCGTCCGCTGGACTGCAGAATAGTTCGAATGCCTTCTCTTTGAACTTTTTCAACAGGTTTTCCTAATAGACATCCAGCTGCTCGTCCGAGCCACGCTCCATGAAATACATCGATGGTTGGGATCTCCGAAGAAGCGGCATCAGGCAATTGATTTAGAAAATCTTCATAATCGATTTCTGGATTGCTTTGAATCTTTTCCTCGACCCTTGTCGCAAGTGATCGCGCTAACTCTCGCATTTCATCGCTTGCCGGAATTTGAGATGCCCCTGCCAACATAGGCTGATCGGAGCCTCCTGCGGCAATCCATTCATACCGTTCGGCATCTACATCGATGCCTTCTGATGTTGCCTGAGCAAAAAAATGTCCAAGCAAATCTTCAGGTTGTGACCACGTGATGCGAAGTCGGAAGTCGGAAACCATCTTATTGATTGCCGAAAAGCGACTTCAAACCTGGTGCGATTTTTGCAGCACGCGCGGCATCTTTTGATGCAACTTCATTTGCAATTGCAGCAAGCTTTTTGCCATTGCTTACCAAGTTGATTTTGCTTTCTCGCTCGATGGTTTCGGCCCAGTTATGTGGAATCGCTTCTCTTCCGTTCATTGCACCACTCATCGATCCAAACATCGTGGCGATTGAATCGGAATCGCGACCATAGTTGATCGCACCCAGAACACCATTTTCGAAACTTCCCTTAGAGACTCTCAGATAAGCAAGTGCTAATGGAAGTTCCTCGATTGATTTCAAACGGCTTGGCTTTCGCGCATCTGGACCAGGCTCGCGATACGCCTCACCTAGTGAATCAAACGGAGCCATCGCTGCACGCAGCTGCTTAAAGCTGGTCTCCCAAGATGTAACTTTCTTAGCTTCTTCAGTCACGGCAATGATCGCAGCCTTTGTTCCATCATGGGCAAACGAGATAGCAGTGTCGATTACATCGTCAATGCTCACTCCTGGTGTCATGGCTGTAGACACAGCGGCGGCAAAGACGCCTGCTGCCTCGCGTCCATAACTGGATTGATGCGCGCCTGCAATTTCAATTGCTTCTTTGTACGCCGCTTCTGGATTTCCTGCATTAATTATTCCTACAGGCGTCATGTACATGGTCGCTCCACAGTTAACGATGTTTCCATAACCAGCTTCACGTGGGTCTGCATGAGCATGTAACAATTTCAAGACAAGCCATTTCTCGGCATGAAACACACGATGAATTAGAAGTGATTCTCTTTCAAGCTCAGGGATCCATCGCTCCTTAGCCATCATTTCAGGAACTATTCCTTCAGCAAAGGTGTACGCATCTAGATGATCACGAACACTCTCATAAACTGAAATAAGTGCCTCTGTCATTAGTGTGTCGTCAGTAATGTGCCCATTTCCTTTATGGAAAGGTGAAACTGGTCGTGCTGTTTTCCATTCAACATTAAATGGCCCAACAATGTCTCTGACAAGTCCGCCAAAACGCTCTTGAAGAACTTCCGGACTGTAACCCTCGGTAGCTCCACCAAGTGAGTCTCCAACGGCCGCACCTGAGAGTGCGCCAATTGCCTTGTCTTCTAAAATTGACATTGTTTTCCATTCCTTGAATTTGTGTATTGATTGGACAAAATATTTGGTTGATTTGGTTGGGGCCGAATCACTTCGACCCCAACCAAATTTTCACCCTCGGATGATCAACCTCAGATTCGAAAAACGCTTAACGAATAGCTTTCCAGCCATCCAATTCACGCTTCTTCAACTCTTGGATTGAAATTTTTCCTTGAATGTACTGCTGAAGTGCTGGCTGAAGAACTGTGTCCTTCCACTTCTGGTAGTTAGCAACAAGGGTGAATGGTGCAAGCGCAAGCGCTGATCCATCATCAAGAATTTGTTGCCATCCTGCGTTGCCCTTCTTGATTGTCTGGGCAGCCTTTAGTGAACCCGAAGTTGATGGAATTAAACCTTCGCCAAGAGCACGCTCGGCTAGATTTTCATCCTTCATCATAAATCGAATGAAAGCAGCTGCTTGCTTCTTGTAAGGGCTCTGCGCAGAAACAGACAATGTCTGTGGGTTAGCACCTTGTTGATTAGAAGTTCCCTTAAGTAGAGGAAGAGCAGTCCAGTTGAATCCTGCAGCCTTTGCCGCAACATCCAAATCTGACGC
>JACCEB010727261.1_pt1 | contig 10950 bp, 8 predicted proteins | sample 7454761 | NCBI WGS metagenome assembly JACCEB01 (sample SAMN15323454, study PRJNA562643) | freshwater metagenome | isolation source: river surface water | place: USA:Blue River Watershed | collected 2017-08-18 | reverse complement strand
GCATTGATATTGCATGAAGGTGTAAACCCAGAATCCTTCAAAACTTTGAATTTATCAATGGTAAGAATGAACGAGGCAGCAAAGCCCAAAATGCCAGCAATCAGCATAGTAAGCGCTGAAGTTCGATTCTTTAGCTCCATAGCGCAAGGGTACATTAAGGTTCATCTATGCGATTTCTGATCTCTGTGATTGAAACTAAATCACGCCCACCTCATTCCCCCGAAGAGATTGCTGCGATTAATGCCTTTAACCAGAAACTTGTGGCAGCCGAAAAGAGAATTCTTGCTGTAGGGATTGCTGAACCCTCCCGGTCAAGTGTTATTGATAATCGAAGCGGTGAAATTAAGAAGAGAGTTGGTCCGTTATTTGATTCTGATGAATATATAAGCGGTATCTGGATTATTGAAGCCGAAGATCAAGCCGAAGCAGAAGTTTTGGCTGCAGAAGGGTCGATGGCCTGCAACCGAAAAGTTGAATTACGACCCTTGCTCTAAAGATTAACGTTTAAGAGTAAATCCCGCTGGGCACTTAGGTTTAGCGCCAGTAACTTTCCGTACCGTCTTTCCTTTCACGCAAGTTATTGTCGTTTTCTTTGGTTGAACCGACGGCTTTGCTTGTGCAGTTGGAGCTGCCACAGGATTACTAGTTTGTGCTGGAGTTGGTGAAGTGCTTACTGGAGTTGTTGCCTCTGGTTGAGTTGATGGCGTGCTTACTGGGTTACTTGGTTTTACTTCTGGCTTTTCCAATGTGATGCGAACTGCAGGGCTGGAATACGTAAACCCGTAAGCTCTCAGATCGATCCAGTCATATTCTCTAATATATTTTGCTGTAACGGAGGCGGTCTTTCTTACTCCATCTTCATAAACAACTTCGACCCGCGCGTAACCTGTAGCCTCTTCAGGTGCAATTCCCCACCATTCTCGAACTCGACTCGCTTTTATCTTTATCTCTAACCAGCCATCAACAACTGTTCCGTCGCTATAGAAATGAGCCGCGCCAACTTTGGCTTCAAGATTCCTGTTTGCTGAATCCCAATAAAGACCACCAAAGCACCACCAACCATTTGTTCCAATGATTACTTCTGAAGGAGCGTCGTTACCGCCCGCGTTTGGTGAGGTTAAGAAGATATTTACGCCCATAAACACCGCATCGCGGACTGCTTTTACATCGTTTCCTGCTTTACAAACATTGGCATCAATTGGCGGCCACGGCAATTTGGCTGTGATGCCACGAATCATCACCGTCTCTGAGGTAGGAAAGAGAACTTGTGGATCTTTTCCATTGCTATGGACCCAACGTGCACGTTTACCTAACTCCTTAGATTTTAGAACCATTTCAAAAGTTAGACCTTCCGGCAAACTCTCTTCTTTATCAGACTCTATTTGACTTTGGATTAGACCCTGAAGGCTGCCGAGCATTCGTTGAACATTCACAACAAGTTTTCGATTTCCACTTGCGGTGCTTACACCTTCAGGTAAAAGCCAATGACCTTCAAAAGATCCTGGGAAATTCGCTCCATCAACCCATACCGAACTGTTATCAATTAGAGCTCCGTCGCCATTCTCTTTTGCTTGATACCAGCGTTGTTTATTTTCAAAAGGATTAAAGCGTGGATTAGGAACATAGGTTACAGAACCAAGATTTGTTCCTTGCGCGTTGTAAACCTTAATTGAATCAATGCAATCATTCATCGACCAATCGGGGCGGCAAGCAAGCCAGAAGCCCAGTCGCAAATTAGTTAATTTTTGTTGCTCAATCCATGGATCACTTCGATTCCACCAATTGGGAAGTGATGGCCATGGCCATCCATCGGAATATGCTCGCGTATCTTCGTTCCAAGCAGCTCCCTTCTCATTCGCATGGGAAGGGATTGCACCAGAAAGCGCAAGTGTGAGGGCGAGAAAAAAGTAGAAAAAATGAGAGAGGTGCGTTGAGAGGAATCTCTTCATCTCAACGCACCTCTTACTTACTTATTTACTTATCTTTGAATTTAGAAGCGAGGGCCAACTGCCTTGAAGCCCTTAGGGCAGACAGGCTTGGTTCCCTTTACCTTCTTTGTTGTAGCGCCACGTGCACAGGTAATTGTGTACTTAGGAGCTGCAAGGGATGAGATCTTCTTGCTCGAAGCCTTGTATCCCTTCTTAATTCCGATCTTCAAGGTCGGTCTTGAGAATTCAAAGCCGGAGATATCGATGATGATATTTCCATTCTTTGCAGATACAACGCTAATTGCAGCAGTTGAACCGCCCTCTTCCGTTGAGATCGAAACTGTGAGAGCTGTTGCTGCATCAGCTGGGTTAGTTAGGCCCCAAAGTAGAGCTGCATCCTTGAAAGGAATAACAGCTTTGTAGAAGCCCTTGTTAACGGTAACTCCATCTGGAGCAAAGTGTGGAGCAGATGTTGTCCAGCTAAATGTTTTCTCTTCGTTATTCCATGTTGGAGTCGTGAGAGAACAGACACCATTAGAGCCGACATACATATTGCCCGACGTACCATCAATACCGAAGCCCGAAGTATCGTTTTGAACAACGATCAAGGTCTGGAACTGACGAACCATTGCTTTTGCTTTGCCGGTTTCGCCCGTGCAATCTGCAGCAGTTTTAGCGAGTGGAACTGTGACAGCCGTTCCTTCAACTGTAAGAGTTGTGAAATCGCGGCCGACTTGAGAAGTTACCTTTGTGTCAACACCAACAGCAACAGTGACACCAGTTTCAATATCGCCAGTGCGCACTTTGACTGAGATGACAATATCTGAGTCAAGGCTTACTGCATACGCTTTATTTCCTGGCTGACCTGCAAGATTGACCTTGTTATCTTTATTGGTAAGTGTTGGCACTACATCAATAAAGACATGGTTGACGAATTCGTTTGCTGCTTTTGCGTCAACAAATAAGCCGTCATATCCGAGTGAACCGAGTCCGAGGCTGTTCCATAGCGGAGAAGTCCAACGACCAGTCAGTGCTCGACCAGCTTCAACTGGCGCAAGAACCGCGGTCTGCTCGTTTGGAGCAATTGGAGCTGGCACAACTCCTTGTGCATCTGGGGCAGATGATGCTTCTGTGACAGTTGCTGCTGCATCAGTTGCAGCAGGTGAAGCTGTTGCTGCTGGGGATGCAGTTGCAGCAGGTGAAGCTGTTGCTGCTGGGGATGCAGTATCTGTAGGTGATGCGCTCGCTGCTGGAGCGGGCGATGCTGCTGCAGCTGGATCTACGACTGGAAGTGTTGCGGCGGTTCCCGCTACTGCCCAACCGTTAATAAGTGAGTTGTTTGTGACCCAAACTGGAGTGTAAAGAGCTTCGAGTTTGCTAAATGTTTTTGCCGTTGCATCGTAACGTGAATTAACTGCAGGTTGCTTTCCTTGATCAGCTACATCCTTCAAATCAATCCATGTAGCCGCATCGAGATCTTTAGCTGCAGATGCCGCAAGCGCCGCTGTTGTGTAGTTAAAAATGAACTTAACTTCAGCATCAGTGACCGCAGCTACTGCGCCTTTAAAGCAATCGCCAAAAGCGAGTTTGGATGACTTATTAGTTTTTGCGTCCCAACAATCAATGACAGCGCCAAATGAATCTTCAGGCTTGGTAATGTCATATACCTTTTCAACTGAATCGTATCGAGCTCCAACTTCAGGGAAATTGGCAGTTCTGATGAGTGAAGAGATATCCATAAAGACGGTGGTCTCGTTGACGAGAGCTTCTCTCTGGTATTGAGACATCCACCAGTCGTTCTCTTTAACAACTCCTTTAATAACCTTAGCTACAGGCGCAAATGAGATTCCGTTATTTTCACTCTGGGCGGGAACCGGCATTCCTGATGGAACCCATTGCAGAGGAACGATCTTTCCTTGTGCAGTTTTTACGGAAATAGATTCAATACAGTAAATACCATTCTGCACAGCGCAAGCTGGGAATGATTGCTTAGGAACTCTCAGTGTTGCTGCGCTAGTCGGAACTAAATTAGTCCCGATAAGAGCCAACGCTGCAATCAGCACAAGAGCTCGACGTGGTGTTAATTTCTTCATTTTTACTTACCCCCAAAAGGACACTCGACGGTCTGCCGAGTCTATACAGGCTGAACACCGACAAAAAGGGGGGAAGTTATGCATCGCCGGTTAATTCTTTTCGACCCGGCGGCTATTTCTTCTTGGTGTAGCCCTTCGGGCAGACGGGCTTTACGGCCGTCACCTTCTTAGTGAGTTTGCCTTTAACGCAGGTGATTGTGGTTGTCTTCGCGATGGAGCCTGAAGCTACAGGTGTCGTCGTCTTCTGGTTAGCCGTAGTGGCTTGGCTCGAACCGGTAGCAGCAGGACCTGCTGAGTTCTGATTCGCCGTAGCAGCGGCAGAGTTCATGTTGTAAGAGGGGTTTAATGCAATATCAAGGGCGGGGTCGGGAAAGTCGAAATTTGATACATCAATAACAATGTTTGAATTTCGAACCGAGATCGAACTTAAAGCTACTTTCGATCCGCCTTCTGCGGTCATGATTGAAACGGTCAGCGCTTTTGCAGCATCGTTCGGATTTGTTAAACCCCAGAGGACTTTCGCATCGGCTGCAGGAATTATCGCGCGGTAGAAGCCCTTATTTACAGTTGAACCATCAGGCGAAAGACGTGGAGCGCTGGCCGTATATCTAAACTTCTTCAATTCGGGATCCCAAATTGGTGTAGAGAGTTTACATAGACCGTTGGAGCCAACATAAATCTTTCCACTTGCACCTTCCACGCTAAAGCCCAGTGGATCATTTTGGGGAACAAGGACGGTCTGAAATTGACGAATGAGCGCAGATGCAACGCCACTATTTCCAGTGCAATCTCTCGAGGATTTAGCTTGTGGGACTAGTACTGGATTACCCTCAATTGTAATTATGGTGTTACCGCCCACAACTTTTGTATCTATTGAGACATCAGTTCCAACACCGAATGAAATACCGCTTTGAAAGTTCTGTAAACGGAGCTCGATGGAAATGATCACGCTCGCATCAAGATCAGTCGCTGCATTTGTATTTCCAGATTGCGCTGCAAGCTTCACGGCTTCTGCACTTGTGAGCGTTGGTTGTGCATCAACATAAACCCACGGCACAAAATCATTTGCCGCTTTTACATCAATGTATAGACCGTCATATCCAAATGCGCCGAAGCCTTGAGCTGTCCAATCGTTAACGCTCCAACGTCCTGGGAGTGATTTACCTGCAACAACGCCTGGTTTAGCGGTGATATCAGAGCCACCCGCAGATCCCCACGATAAAGCTACTTTCTTGCCAAACGCGGTACTGAGTTGGACTGATTCGATACAGAAATTGACCAAAGATTCACTACATGGCAACCATGATCCTTTTGGAAGAACTACGTCAGCGCGCGCGCTCGTTACGTTAAAGACACTTTGCGCCACAAGTAAGGCGAGGGCAATGACAAAACTAGAGAATTTTTTCTTCATCGCGCCGCCGTTAAGAACCAGTTCCATTGCCAGGATGCTTTATTTCCGACATTTGTCATTTCTACAAACTCGGGGAACGAGAAGACAAGGCTGGCGCTCGCACCGGGAAATACCGTTAAGGGGCGCGAAGTGCTAATCAGTGGCTGGTGGTCTACATAGACCATAAGTGAGGGCGCTGCTGAAATAATGTCCTCCGTCTTGTTTACAACCTTTAAGGTCCACGTCGTAGGGCAATTACCTACCCGGCACTTACTCCACGAGACGTTGAGAGAATTCGCCGTGAGACCTCCAAGTGTGTCCCCCACCCCCGCAGGCTTGGAGATCGCACTTAGGTCGCCGATGGAATCTTCCCATTCCACTGGATATGCCGAAATTACGTTCTGATTTTGTGCACCATTCGTCGTAGTTTTTTCTACTTCCGTCACAACTTGTGAGTTTGAATTATCGATTGAAGGAGCCACAACAGTAACTTGCCCGCTTTCAGGTGACCTCGCATTAGTTATCCCGATATAGCCAAGGATCGACAAGACAGATACCGAAATCGTAAATAGCGCAAATAGCGAGTATTGGCGCAACCGTCGACGCCGTGATGCCTTGATAATTCGAGTTGCTAGATCCTGTTTTTCTACAATTCCATCTGATAACCAGTCCAGCTCGCGTCGAATGAGAGTTTCAATTTCAGTCATTTTCAATCACCTCGGCTAGCTCCACATTATCAACGTATCTCACTTCTTCAAAGTCTTTTTCTTGCGTGGGAGAATTCTTAGGCGCTTGTAGAGCCTGGGTGGATGACTTTTCGAGAGCTGGAATTAATTCAACATGGGCTGCGACCGCCGCTTTGCCTCGAGCAAGGTGGGAAGCTGCTGTGCCTAGTGGAATCTCCAAAACTTGAGCCACCTCTCGAAGTAAGAATCCATATTCATAGGTTAAGACCAAAACTGCGCGCTGCATTGGAGTGAGACTTTTTAGCGCGGACTGAACCAATAAACGTTGCAGTACATCCTCAGATTGATCCGCAATTTGTAGAATTTCTTGAGGCAAGTCGAGCGTTGTCTCTTTCTCTTGACGCTTACGCGCCCACTTACGACGAAGGTCAACATGTTTAGAAATCATTACTCGAATTACATAAGCTTCAGGATTCTCATGAGTGCGAATCTTTTCCCATTTTTGGTAAACATCGATGAGAGTTTCTTGTAAGACATCCTCAGCATTCTGAGAGTCGAAACAGATAGCGCGCGCAGTCTTCATGAGCATCCGCTGGCGATGAGAAAGCCAGAGTGTAAACTCTGTCTGCTTCGCAGATTCCGACATGAGACCAGCCTAACGCGAGGGTGAGAATGAAAGTATCCCGCACGATTCTTAAAAAGTTGAGCTGGCTTGCAATCGTTGCACTTCTCGTTCAATTCCCTTCCTCGGCGCAAGGAGAAGCGACTAAACCTGCCTTTGTTTCCCCAGACTCAAGAAAGATTCAAGTAGGTTTTTGGCAAGGATTTTTCCACCCAAATGCATTTCTGCCTTTGAGTTACCTCCCAAACTTCAATGCCGTCACGGATTTTCAAAAGCGGATTTTTGGCGCTGTGTTACCGCCGTGCGACGGAAACCAAACTGCCTGCATTAGCCAAGTTGAGTTTCAACTTCCCGGTGGTGACTGGAAGCCAGCCACGCCAACATCCGATTTGACCCAGCGTGATGTTTTTCAAGGAAGTTTGCTACCCAACGGCGAATGGGAATTGCACTACACGTCACAATATTCAGAAGACCTAAATAAAAATCGACCTCAGGGCGATGCTGCTCGACTTTGGGTATTTTCTGATGCATCACATGGAGGTGGGAATACCTACCAAGTTTCAGCCCAGCTAACCGGAGGATATGAATCTACCGATCGATATATGCCGGATAACTTCGTTGTGCAGGTTATCCCACAAAAACGAGTTCGTATGGAATCTACAGATGCGCCAAAGAACTGTTTAGAACCTCAATCAACATTTATTAGAAGTAAACCGACCGACACGGTTGGGAATTGTGTAACGAATTATGATTTTCCCAAAGAACTAAATATTAGAATAAAAATCAAACTCTCTTCTTTTCTAAATTCTATAAACGGTTGGTTCGACTCCCGAATTAGAGATCTGACTATTGATATTGATGAGATGAGTCGGACGATGACTCTCGAAGGTAAGCCACTTATAGTTCCGACCGCCGCAACACGTCAAATAAAATACGAGGAGCTTGAATCTCAAGGATTAAATCCTGTTTCTAAGAATGTTCAGGAAATCCAAACTCGAAGTAATCTCGGAACTGGCGGCTCATACCAACTTAATACGCCTCAGACCATCAATGAGTTCATCAAAATTGGAAAAAACTTGCTTCCGAATGCTCTGGGTGAGAACACAATTTGGCAAATAAATTCCCTGCCCCAGTTTTATTATGAAAATACAAAGTGTCTCAATAAGGGCATTATTAACGGAATTGTTTCCACCAATGCAACGGTCTACGACTCCACCGCACCTAAGTGGAACGATGATGATTCAAGCTTGAATTTTCGCGTCGGCGCTGCGCATCACCTCTCAAATAAGGATGTCTTCCGGGGTTATTACTCCATGATCGTCAATAACGTAACCGCTCGATGCTATTGGGGAAATAATCTTGCTAATGCATCAGCCTCGATTTCAGTCTTGGGTGAAAATGGTGAACAGAATGTTGCGACTACATCGGTAGTGACGCGAAACAATTGGACTTATTTCAACGCAAGTGGCTTTACCTTCTCAACTCCTACAATAAAAGTTAAGTATGTAGCGCCGACCCCGACACCAACTCCAACACCTGTAATGACGGCATCGCCAACCCCCACCCCAAGCGCTTCTCCCACACCTTCTGTTACATCTACGCCCTCTCCTGTGAGTAACCAAATAAAAAAAATTACCATCACCTGCATAAAAGGGAAGTTAACTAAAAAAGTTGCTGGTATTAAACCGATCTGCCCGACCGGATATAAGAAGAAGTAACCGATTTTCTCTGTCACAATCTGCGAGAATCTGCCACAATTGCCTGGCGCGAAAGGAGAGGATGTAATGCAACACCCCCTCTTCTCATGGCGTAAACCTAGGTTTTGGGTTTCTGCGCTTCTTTCGATAGTTCTATTGATTGTTCCCACGTCTCTGGTCAATGCCGATAGCAAGTGGGTCGGCGATCCAGGTCGAAGTTGGTCTATTCCCGATGACGCGGAACGCGGTATGCACGTTCAAGAATTTATTGACTCATTTCCAAATGAATCAGTTTCTTACCTCCTCGATGAAAATCTTCGAAAGCAAAGTTTTGTAGACCCGACATGTAAGGGTGTTGAGGATCCTCGATGCACCTCAGAAGTTTTGACATATCAAGCGTTACTACCTTTTTGTGGAGAATTGAGCACTGTCTACTGTATTGAAGAGTTTGGAATAACAACTACAACTGGTGAAAATTCGCCAGGAACTTTTAAGCGGTACTTCCCAAACAAAGCTCAAAATGAATTCCAAAAATCTGAAAAGCTCAAGCTTCCTTATGGCGGCACAGGAAGTATCTTTGAAGTTCCTGGGGCCGCTCATGAGGGTGGCAATACTTACTATGTCTCAGTCTTTACCCAAGGATCTGTACATAAAGAAAATGGCGCGTGGCTCGGTGGATTCAATATCCGTCTCTATCCCGTGAAGTTGGAACCAAATAATAAATTGGGCCCAGCAACTGGTCCTGATGCAGGTTGGTCACCTGAAACTAGCTCGTCGGGACATACAAAAGGACAATGGCGCGAATCTGGATTTGGATTTACAGGCAACAACTTCTGTGTTGCTGCCTCTACAAAAGAGCAACTATGCGCCCAACGCTACGCATTCCCATCTGAAAAGAAGTACTACCTAAAACTTAGGATGCAAAATCGTCCTGCAGGTTGGCTACATGGCCGTATTTATAAGCCCGAAGTCTCTTTTGTACAGAGTGGTGAATATTTCTCCGTATCAATTTCTGCATTCCCCGTTGCGGTTCCTGCTGTCTACAAGATGTACCGCTATCCCGAAATGCAACAAGTTCTTAAAGATGCGTACGACGTAAAGTCTGGCGACTATAAACCTGAGGCTGTGAACCGTCCACCTTTTAATCCTGATGCCCCTGAAGGCTGTGGCCGCACTGCTTGCACACAGGATCCCATGACCCGAAACAAAATTGTCGCCCCGACTCCATGGAGTCCGTATGGAATAGAACAATTAAAGCTATGGCTTCCTCATGTGAATGACCAGGCGACAGCATTATTAGGTACATGGTCGGTTCGAACTTTAGATAGTCAAGAAACTTCAAACTCCCAGCAATGTTTCACGGCGGGTGACAATGGCGTAACTGGAATCGTGACTACTAATGCAACGCAGTATTCCGCTGGACCACCGTCATTGAATAAAGCGACGAATTCACTTGAGTACATCGTTGCTGCTCCGCACTACACCCCTAAGAAAGAGGAATTCAAAGGAACTTACGATCTCGTAATGCGATCTGATGTCGCACGATGTGTTTATGGATTCTCAAAAGCGCCAATCAGAGCAACGCTATCTGTGGTTAAAGATGGTGCTAATGAGAGCGTTGCTACTGAACTACTTAATGAAAAGAATGGCTGGATCTACCTATCAGCCGCTGGATTCACCTACTCAGAACCACTAATTAGAGTGACTCTCTTCCAAGATCCCGAACCAACACCCACCCCGACCCCAACACCTACTCCAATTGTTACTGTAACGCCAACCCCTACTCCAACACCAACTCCGGAACCCACTGTTGCAGCCTCACCAACTCCAACCGCTAAGAGTCCATCAGTTATAGCGGCCGCGAAGAAGGCAACAATTACATGCGTTAAAGGAAAACTGACAAAGAAAGTCACTGGAGTAAATCCGAAGTGCCCAACAGGCTACAAAAAGAAGTAGCTACACATTTGGTGAGGCACGTCTCAATTCAAGACTTTTAAGGAAGAAAACATCTGAATCTCAGAAAACATTGTTTATTTATTGTGCTTGCTCTTAGGTAAAAACGAGAATTCTCATAGATACATCAAAGATGCTTCGCAACTGAAGTAACACTCATTCTAAAGATCCCCGAAAGGACGAAGCACCAATGATTAATCTCAAGCGCACCATAGTTGTTGCGTTAACACTAGGTCTGATGTTTTCGCCCATCTCAGCAAAAGCAGCAGATTCAGATTTAAAATCAATGCCGTTGACTGATGTTTTAAATCTACCTAGCGCTGCATTTGATAAGAAATCTAATGATTTTGATATTTTCACTTATCTATTTATGGATGTCTGGGGACAACTACCTGAATCCCCTGTCCAAGCTATTGCCAACGGCAATACAGCTTTGACGGCATTTGTTCCAACAGATGCTGCATTCCGCAATCTTGTTAAATTCCTGACTGGAAAGACTCTGAAGACTGAACAGCAGGTTGCCACTGCTGTTATGAGCCTCGGCGCCAAAACTGTTGAGAAAGTAATTCTTTACCACGTAG
>JACCEB011705296.1_pt1 | contig 10955 bp, 8 predicted proteins | sample 7454761 | NCBI WGS metagenome assembly JACCEB01 (sample SAMN15323454, study PRJNA562643) | freshwater metagenome | isolation source: river surface water | place: USA:Blue River Watershed | collected 2017-08-18 | reverse complement strand
GTTTGGGGCTGTTCCAATTTCATTAGTTCTGAGAAAGCGCTGCCCTTAGACACTTATAAATAACTAAAGATTGTAAGCCGAAAACAGCCGTTTGGGGCTGTTTTCTCACCATTTTCTTTCGAATTTTTTGCGCAATATTATCGCCACCAAATTCAGAATAATTAAAAATCCCAACAAAACCAAAATTGCCGCCGAGGTCTTTTGAGAAAAAGCAACTTCGGGAGAATCGGACCATAAATAAATTTGCACTGGCAAAACGGTTGTTGGATCAGAAAATCCAGCTGGAACATCGGCAATAAAGGCAACCATTCCAATCATCAAAAGCGGCGCCGTTTCGCCCAAAGCACGCGAAACCGCCAAAATTGTTCCCGTCATAATTCCCGGAATTGAAAGCGGCAAAAGATGGTGCAAAACGATTTGCATTTTTGAGGCGCCAAGCCCCATTGCGCCATCGCGTATCGAATTTGGAATTGAGCGAATAGTGTTGCGTGTTGCGATAATAATTACCGGCAAAACCAACATGAAAAGTGTCATTCCGCCAACCAAACTGGAGGAACGCGGCAAATTCATGAATTGCAAATATAGCGTTAAACCGAGAAGGCCGTAGATTATCGATGGAATCGCCGCCAAATTATTTATACTAATTTCGATAATGTCGGTAATGCGATTTTTTGACGCGAATTCTTCCAAATAAAAAGCGCACATCACGCCGATTGGAAAAGCCAAAATCAAAAAAATTAACATTACCAAAATTGAACCAACGAAACTCGCGCCAATGCCGGCAATTTCAGGCTCACGCGAGTCAGAAAATTTAAAAAACTGCCAATTAAAAACTTGGCGAATTTGCGCGCTATTTTGTAAATTTTTTAGCCATAAAACTTGATTTTCATTCAAATTTGCAGAATCACCTTGGCTAAAAAACATTTCGGCTTTAGCTGAAGCGCTAAACCAAAAAACCGATTTGCGACCTAGAGATTCAGGACTTCTTTCAATTTGCGCTTTCAGCTCAAGATTAGCAATTTTGCTAATGATTTGATAAAGCGAATTTATTTCAGCCAAAGTTTGAGCTTCTGGAAATTTCAACTTCAAACTTTCTTTAACTTTTTGACGCAAATCAATGGCTTCTAAGTTTGAAGCGTCTTGCAAATTAACTTCCAAAGCGATTTCGCTACGCCAAAAAGCTGGATAGGCTTTGGTTATTATCATGCCGAAAAGCAGCGCCAAAAAAACCAACGAAAAAGCTATTGCACCACGACCAAGATTTTGAAAAATCTTTTCTTGGCGTTGGCGTTTTTTAAGATTTTTTATTTTAGATTTTTTCATTTTGTCCGATGAATTCTGCAAATTTTTGCGACTCGTTTTAATAAAATTAACTTATTTTGTTAATAATATGTTAAAAAGTTTGATTCTAAGTTAAAAAATAGACCCCTTATTTCAAAGGCTCGAGAGCAGTTTTATTACTAATTCTATTACTAATTTATTACTAATTTATTACTAATTTTCTCCATTTTGGATTTTTACGATCGCCATAATTTTTGATAGATGCATCTTTGTTAGCCATTTCATTCAAAAGATTATTGATCTTTCTCTTTTTCTGCTGCTCCGATAAAATATCAGACAACTTATCAAAGATCAGATTATCAATTTCCTTTCTGGAAGCGCTCTGATACTTATTTAAAAATTTAAGAATCAGGTCTTTGTAATACGCTTTATCAAATGCTTTATTTTTGATGTAATCAGCCTTTTTTTCTAAGGCTTCAGCAACTCCATCCGATAGAAAATATTGCCCTTTTCTTCCCTCAATTAAACCTTCTTTCTTTAAGTTTTTGGCTTCGGCATCGGATATCGGTAACTTTTTTTGCACGCGATCAAGAATAATGATAGTCTTCAAATCTAGAGATTGTCTGTTTCCCAAAATTTTGGCGAAATTTTCATCAATAATCTTTCCAGAAAGTTTAACTTTAACTTTGTTGCTCGAAAGATCATATTCTGGCAAAGGAAAAAAACGCTCAATTTGGTGATCAAAAACCTTTCTTATTCCTCCGCCATGGGTTTCAACCATGTTTAAATTTTTCATCGCTTCGACCAAAAAGCGATTGCGATATTTTTCTAAAGGAACATCGCTCAAAGCTACTTCCTCAACCGATTCTGGCAAAAAAGATCCACAATTCGAAAAAATTAAATGATCTTCCTCATATTCCATCACATTGATTCGACCCTTCTCTTCGTAGTCTTGATGAGCAATTGCGTTGTTAATTAACTCTCGAATTGAAAATGGTTCGTAACGCAGAAATTCATCAGGAAAAAGTGTTCCTGAACCGAGGTGAACATATTTTAAGTTGCGGATTCTTTTTAAAACTTCATCGACTGCTAAAATCAGAGGAATTGAAAAAACTTCTCCCGCCTTTTCTTTGTTTTCAACTGTTCTCAAGCCCCAGAATATTTTTACGGCAGAATTTAAAAAATGTGCTGACTCATCTTTGCCAAGCAAAATCATAGCTGTTCTGGTTATCTTTCCGCCCACTGTAAGCTTGGCTTTGCTTAAGAATTTGGCGTCATCCCAAGAATCAATTTCATTTTTATATTTAGGATTTCGCACCGCGAATTGCTTTCTGGCTTCTAATAACGCCTGAGGATCAAGATCTTGAATTGTTGCTTCTGGCAGTATTTCTGCACTCCAGTCACTTCCTTCTTTATGCTCGCTGGTAATTGCGCTGAGTCTTTCTGGCTTCATTTCCACCAAACTTTCGCCAATTCTTTGCCAAGCTTTTTTGTGGGCGTAAACTGGAAGTCTTGGTTGGTGACGAGGAATGTGGACAATCCAAATCGTTTTGTGGCTGTTGACTGTTGTTATCGATTCAATTTCGAATCCTTCTGAGTTTAAATTAGTGCAATTTCCTAATATTCTGAGTTTCGTATTTTCTGCGGTATAATCGGCGAAGTTTGTTATTCCTAAAATTTCTAAAGTTTTGTCCTCAACGCCAATTATCAAATGTCCGCCTTTCATGTTGGCAATTGCAGAAATGTAAGAAACCGCGTCATCTCCTTTGCTACCAGAAATTGAACTTTTAAGTGTTTGCCAAGATTTCCATTCGCAACTCTCATTTTCTTTAGGAAATTTGGCAGCGAGATATTTCTTTAACTCTTGTTCGGTCATTGGCGATTTACCCGTACTTTTTCTTGTAATTTTTAATCACCGCCAAAGCGACAATATTGAAAATGAAAGTAAAAACGAAAAGCGCCAAAGCCAAGGCAAAAGCGGCCAAAGTTTTTGGACTGTTAAATTCTTGATCGCCAACCAAAAGTGTAACAATTTGCGCTGTTGCAGTTGTTACAGAATCAAGCGGATTAAAAGTTAACTTAGCCACAAGACCAGCGGCCATAACCACAATCATAGTCTCACCAATTGCGCGCGAAACGGCCAAAATTATTGCGCCAACAATTGAAGGAGTTGCCGACGGAACTACAACTTTTTTAATCATTTCCGATTTTGTACTACCAAGCGCCAAAGCTCCATCTTTTAAGGCCTGCGGAACGGCGTTTAAAGCGTCATCGGTCAAAGACAAAACAAAAGGAACAATCATCACCCCCATTACAAATCCAGCGGCTAAAGCGCTCTCAGAAGCAATTTCAAATCCGATTGCCGCAAATAAATCACGAAAAAATGGCGCCACCGAAATAACTGCGAAATAGCCATAAACAACAGTTGGAACTCCAGCCAAAACCTCCAGAATTGGCTTCAAATAATCGCGAGTTTTTGCCTTAGCGTAAAGAGAAAGATGAATTGCCGCCATTATACCAATTGGCACCGCAACCAACATTGCAATCAAAGTGATTAACAAAGTTCCCAAAAAAACCGGCACAATTCCAAAAGCGCTCTGACCAACATCTTGCTCAGCGGTTGTTGCAACTTGTGGATTCCAAGTTGTGCCAAATAAGAATTCGAACGGATTTACAATTTTAAAAAAATGCAGCGCTTCAAATAAAATAGAAATTGTGATGATTAAAGTAATCAAAACGCCGATTCCTGCGGTAACTGAAAGGCCAAAAACTCCCGCTTTTTCAATGTGTTTTTTTGAGTTAAAACCGCTTTTTGCCGCATGATTGAGAAGCGCAAAAACCGCCCACACAAAAAATAGAATTAACAAAAATTTTACCGTTAAAGAAAAGTCAGATAAAATTATTGCGGCCGCAAAAATCAGCGACCATAAAACAAAGCAATAAACATAATGAATTGGCAAAGAATTAAAGCGCAATTTACGCTGACCATCCAAACCCATTTGAACGCGTATTTTTTTAATTTTTTTATGCAAAAAGACGCCAAAAATTGCGACAAAAAGAAGAGTAAAAAATAAAAGATTCATATTTGGAAAAGCTGTGATTTTTTTGGTCGCGGAGATATAGCCATCCTCAATTTTTAAATCAACTTATGAAAAAAATTCGCCTATTCGTTGAAGAGTCAAAAATTTACCAAAATCTCGAGTTAAAAATCAGCGAAAATAATTTTGAATATTTAAGCAAAGTGATGCGCTGCAAAATTGGCGATGAAATTGCAATTTTTAACGGAATTGATGGTGAATTTTTGGGGAAAATTTTGCAAATCGAAAAGAAATATTTAGCGCTAAAAATTGGCGCAAAAATTAGCGATTTAAAAGAAATGGCAAAAATCACTTTGGCCTTCGCTCCGATAAAAAATATTCGCATTGATTTTATCGCCCAAAAGGCGACAGAGCTTGGAGTTTCAAGCTTTCAGCCCATCTTAACTCAACGCACAATTGTCGATAAAATTAACAGCGATCGCTTCAAAGCCAATGTCAAAGAAGCTTTGGAACAGTGCGAAAGAAATGACTTTCCTCAAATTTTAACACCAAAAAAATTGAGCAAATTAATCGAGGAAGATTCTACCAAAAAAATTTTTATTTTATGCGACGAATCTGGCGAAGCCGAAAAAGCCAGCACAAAGCTAGTCAGCCTAAAAAACCAAACTCCGAACAAAGAAATAGTGGTTTTAATTGGGCCAGAAGGTGGATTTTCAAAAGAAGAATTTGCCAAAATGCGTCAACTTAAAAACTTATTTGGCATCTCGCTAGGGCCCAGAATTTTGCGAGCCGACACCGCAATGATTGCAGCTCTGACCTTAGTTCAAGAATTTTTGGGCGACTTCTAAAAAATTGCATCGGCAAAATTATGCAAAAAATCATCTTTTTTTTGGCGCTTTTTTTCTACACGCAAACATGCCTCGCTGGCGCTAAAATTGGCGATAAAGCTCAATTTAAAATCAAAACTTTTCGCGGCGCAGAATTTAACTTATCTCAACATCGTCAAAAAATTGTAATCATAAACTTTTGGGCCTCTTGGTGCGCGGCCTGCCGCAAGGAAATTTTAGTTCTACAAAAAATCAAACAAGATTACGGTCAAAATATTGAAATCATTGGCGTGGCGCTTGACGAAAATGCCAAAAATTTAGCAAAAAATCTTAATTATGAAAATGGCTCTATAAAAAATATGAAAAGCAATATCGACGAGCCAGAAGCAATTCCAACGCCATATCTCATCAATGGTGATAGCAAAATAGCCGCTATTTTTGATGACGAAAACATTGCCATCACTGAAAAAATGCTGCGCGAAAAAATTTTAGAAATTGGAGCAAAGCCACTAAAATGATTGTCGGCAATTTTTGATTTGTTGCGGCAAAATATTTGAAACAAAATCAATCGAATTAGGCAAATAATACTCACATTGCGGTTGCGGCAAAATTTCATCTTTGCAGCGCCATTTTTTTAATTCTTGATCAAAAAACAGCAAAACCATCTTGCCAGAATTAGCCTCGCTTGGCGGAGTTTGTGACAATCTAGCTTCGGTAGCATTTTTCCACGAATGAAAATATGGAGTGGCGCCACAAGCTTGCAAATCAAGACCTTCCGCCGCAACCGCCTTATATTCGCCATCATTGGAAAGCTCATAAATATTGATGGAAAAATCTTTGCTGGAACGCAACTCAAGAATAAAATTATCGTCAAAAGAAAAATGCGGAACATCCTCAAAATAAAGCTCAGAACCACTATTGAAATTAGTTAAATTAAACAAATGTTCATAATTTTTTGAATGAGCCGAATAAAAATAATGATAAAAAACAGCGTTATTTTTTTTAACATCAACGAGCCGATCTTCTGAGGCTGTAACCTCAAGACTGTGTATAAAATCATTGTAACCAATGCATTTACCAATTTCGCTGCAATAACTTTTAGCGATTACCACGCCAGAATTTGCGATAATTTTATACTCTTCATCGCGCAGATTTTTAACATCTTTTATCATCTGGCAATTTTTTAACGGATCACATTTTTCACCCTTTGCGCAAATAAATTTTTCCGCAACCAGCTCCTTGCTTTCTTTGATAATATTTGATGAATATTGACTTAGCAGCAACTCTTCTTTCTGCTTGCGCAACTCTTCTTTTTTATACCAATCATCTTCCATTTTTATCGTAATTTGATAATCTTTGCTGCAAATTGCCGCCTTTGCAGAAAGGCTCAAAAAGCTTAAAACAATAGCCAAAAAAACTTTGGATGGACGCCATTTCATATTTTATTTTTAGATGTTACGAATTTTATTTTTTTTAGTTTTAGCTGTCGTTTTTCCTCAATTTGCCACCGCCAAAAATTACAAAATTGCCGAACTGCTTGATTTGGCAAAAGAAAATAGCGCCAATATCAAGGCCGCAGATCAACAAGCTTTAATGCAGAAACATTTGGCAAATCAGCAAAAATATTGGACCAATCCCGAAATTAGCTTCAGTCAAAATGGCCAGCAAAATAATTACAGCTTTGCTCAAACAATTCCCTTCGCCACCAAGCTAGAAAAAAAATACCAAATTGAAGCGACGGAAGAAAAAATTTTAGTCATCAAAAAAGAAAATCTAACGCTATTAATTCAAGCCGAAATTTTTGCTTTAGCCTACGACTTTCAAGCCTTCAAACAAAAAACTGACTTAGCTCAAAAAAGACTAAAAAGATTAGAATCGGTAGCGAATTATTTAAGCAACATCGCCTTAAATTCACCCACCAAAAAAGCGCAAGCCAAGATTACAAAAGATAAAATAAATTTGATCGAGCGTGATTTAATTCAATATCAAAACCAAGCGCGCCAAACATGGAATAAGCTTAATATTTTTTTAGGCTTGGAAGAAGAGCCGCAAAATATTGAATTAAGCTGGCTAGAAAAATTTAATCGCCAAAAAAAAGAAGCATTTTTAGAGGTAGCTCTGGAAAATAATTTGGCTTTAAAAGAGCAAAAAGAAGCGCTTAAAAAATATCAAGCCGAGTTGAATTTTGCTAAAATTGAGCAAATGCCTGATTTATCCATTTCTGCCACGCAACAAAACTCTAATTCAGCCTCGGCGCAAACAAAAAATTCCAGCGGATTTGGTGCCTCGTTAACCATTCCACTTCTTAACCAAAATCGTGAAAAAATAATCGCCTTACAATCGAAAATAAAAGCCCAACAATATGAAGTTGAGTTCTTGCAGAACCAATTAAAAAGGGCACTAATTAATGATTTTATCGAACTAGACACGGCGCTAAAAATTAGCCAAAATTTTCCGCGCGCAGAAATTTCGAAAACAATTTTTGGCCTAAATTCCGCCAATGAAGATTTTAAACGCGGAGTTCTCGATTTTATCACTTACATCGAACTAGATTCGCAAGAATATCAAACCATTGAAACCAGCATAGATTCTAGCGTCAAAGCAATGAAAGCCTACGCAAATTTAATGATAAAAATTGGCAATTTCATCCTTCCTCAAAATGACCAATAACATCGAAAAACTCTTTGCCAAAATTCTTGAGATTCGTGGCTATATCTGCGTTTTATTTGGCTTTATAGCAATATTTGGCTGCTATTCGCTAAATAAAATCAAAATTGATGCAATTCCCGACATCACCAACAAACAAGTAATAATAAACACCAAAACTTTTGGCATGGAGCCAACAAGAATTGAGAAATCAGTTACTTATCCAATTGAATCAGAGCTTTACGGCATTGCCGGATTGGCAGAAATTAGATCTGTTTCAAAATTCGGACTCTCACAAATTGTCCTAATTTTTCATGACGATGTTGATATTCACTTTGCTCGAAATCAGGTTTTGCAAAGAATTTCAGCCTTGGGCGAACAAATTCCATCAGAACTAAAGCCTCAAATAGCACCATTAACAACCGGAATTGGCGAAATAATTATTTATCGAGTTTACAACCCAAATGGCCAAAATGATTTGATGGATTTGCGCACGACGCAACAATTCAGAATCGCCCGCGAACTCAAAAAAATTCGCGGAATTGCCGAAATAGACACAATTGGCGGCTTCGAACGCGAATTTCATCTTAATGTCGATCCGCAAAAAATTACAAATTATGGATTGACGCCAAAAAGCTTAATCGAACGAATTCAAACGATTGGAGAGAATTTTGGCGGCGGCTATATTGAGCAAAATAATGAGCAAAAAATTGTTCGCACTTTTTCTAATTTAAAAAGTCGCGAAGACATAATGGAAATGCCAATCAAAATCGACTACAGCGGCAAAGCTTTGCCATTAAAGCATGTGGTGGAAATTCGCCAAGATTATTCACAAAGACTTGGCGCCGCAAATTATCAAGGCGCAGAAGCTGTGCTTGGCACGATAATGTTGCAATCTGGTGAAAATGCCAAAGAAACCCTAATTGGGGTGAAGCAAGAAATTGCCAAATGGAACAAAGAAAATGCAGATGCCAAAATTGAGATTTTATATGATCGACAGTTTTTGATCGACTCAACAATTAAAACAGTAATGAAGAATCTTGGCGAAGGCATTTTGCTGGTTGTTGGGGTTTTGTTTTTGGTTTTAGGAAATCTCAAACTTGGCCTTATCGTCGCCTCTTGCTTGCCATTTTGCATACTTATCTTGGCCTCGTTCATGAATATTTTCAATATTTCTGCCAACCTGATGAGTCTTGGCGCCATTGATTTCGGCCTTTTGGTCGACTCTTCCGTTGTTCTTATTGAATACATAATTGCCAATAATTTATTGCTGCAAAAATCCACCAATCGAAATCAGGCAATAGCAAAACTTTCTGCACAGGTTTTTAAGCCAATATTTTTCGGAATTTTGATAATCGCTTTGGTTTATGCGCCAATTTTGGCTTTTAACGGAATTGAAGGAAAAACTTTCCGCCCAATGGCGATAAATGTAATTATAGCAATGCTTTCGAGTCTTTTTGTGGCCTTCTTTTTAATGCCAGTTTTGGCATCTTTTTTTATCAAAAACGCCGAAAATCACGAAAGCAAAATTTTCAATTTCATCAAAATAAAATATGAAAAACTTCTGCTATTATCTTTTCGCCAATCCAAAATTTTAATCACGATTTGTTGTCTATTTTTCGCCTCATCTTTGGCAATATTAGCCTTCATGCCTTCCGACTTCCTTCCCGAATTAAACGAGGGCGATTTAGTTTACACCGTAGCCTTAGATGACAGCGCCAGCCTAAGCAAAACTCGTGAGATTTTACAAATTTTGGGAGACAAAATTTCCAAAGAGCCAGAGGTTAAAAAAACTTTTTCTCGAGTTGGAATTTCAAGCGCCGGACTTGATTTAATGCCACAAAATTCTGCTGATTTTTTTGTTATTTTAAAAGAAGAACAAAAGCCGAAAGCAAAAGAAATCAACTTCGCTCTTTTGGAGAAAATAAAATCAGCCCTTCCTGTCGAATATAGCAATGCAGAAATTACCGAATCACAGCCAATAAAAATGCGTTTTAATGAGATGCTGGAAGGAAGCAGAGCCGATTTATCTCTCAGAATTTTTGGCCCCGATTTAAATATTTTGATGCAAATTACCCAAGAAATCAAAGCTCTGCTTGGGCAAAAAGAAGAATTGCGCGAAATTCGCGAAGACTTTGTTAATTCAATTCGTCGCGGCAATTTTATAAATGTAGTGCCAAACTATTTTGAAATAGCGCGCCAACAAATCACCGTAAATGACCTTAATAGCGAGCTTAAAAACTCAATGGCGGGAATCAGAATTGGCAGTTTTTACGCCACTGAATTTCCAATGGCCATAACGCTTCACCTCAACGAAGCAAATCGAAATCAAATTTCGGCAATTGGCAATATTCCAATCGGCATTTCCGATGGCGGCAACCTTCCTCTGAAAAAAGTTGCCGAAATCGCCGAAAGCTCAGACATAACTTCAATACCGCGCCTTTTTGGCAAAAGATATTCCAGCCTTTCTCTTTATCTAAAAAACACCAATTACGAAAAATTTATTTCCGAAGCAGAAAATCAAATCAAAGCCAATAAAATTCTACCGCAAGAATACAGCCTAGAATGGGGCGGAAGATTTAAAAATTTTAATAAAGCGAAAAAACAAATTTTAATTGTCGTTCCAATAATTATCGGCGTTATCGCCCTGCTGCTTTTTAAAATGTTTGGCGATTTTAGAAAAATTTTAATCATTTTTTCTTCGCTGCCTTTCGCATTAAGTGGAGCGATTATTTTACTGGCATTATGCAGAATACCGATAACGATTTCGGTTTATATTGGCTTCATTGCGCTAATTGGCATTGGGCTGCTAAATTCAATCATTCTTATCAACACAATTAAAGAAATTGGCAATTTGCAAGAAGCCTGCACCTCTAGACTTAGGCCAATTTTAATGACAGCAATTGTTGCCAGTTTAGGCTTTTTGCCCATGGCTTTTGGCAAAGGAATTGGCGCCGAAGTTCAACAGCCAATTGCCATAGCGGTTATTGGCGGCATCATTAGCTCAACTTTTACAACCTTAATTCTGAGTCCAGTTTTAACCCCAATAACGCTTAAGCAAACTCAAGCCGATTCAGGCAAATATTGGGTTTGTCTGGGTTAAGCATGTAAGCAAGTAGTGATGATAAAATATTGGTGAAGTAGTTAATTTTCGATCGGTATT
>JACCEB011308196.1_pt1 | contig 10956 bp, 12 predicted proteins | sample 7454761 | NCBI WGS metagenome assembly JACCEB01 (sample SAMN15323454, study PRJNA562643) | freshwater metagenome | isolation source: river surface water | place: USA:Blue River Watershed | collected 2017-08-18 | reverse complement strand
GGAGCATAGATTGCAAAATTCTTGTCCTGTCCTACTGTATCAAACCCTACACCAATACCAAGCATCAGTGCATCCATAACCCAAGCAAATAGGGCTCCTGGATCATTCTTGTCAAGATCCTTGGTAGATACCATTGCACAGTTCTGTAGTGCTGCTGAGTTCTTCTTCTCCATAGTCATAGGAGTTCCAAATGCCCACATACCTCGTCCTGGTGGCGTCCACTTCAATTCAAACATTCTTTGGAATGCCTCTTGTGCAGACTTTTGAGCCTTGTAATCATTCCACGGCAAACGGTTTTCTTTAGCATGATTCTTCTGAACTGAATACATACCCTCGATTACACGACGACATACCTCATGCCATCTCTCCTTAGTTCCATCTTCCTTCATGCGAGAATAAGTACGTATAAAAGTAATCTCTCCAAGTGAGTTCTCTGCTGCATCTTTAAAACCAAACGGGCTCTCTTGTGTTTTGTACTTTTCTACAAAATCCTCTGGAAGTTTAAAACTAAAAAAATCTGACATGTGTTTCGTCCTTTCTAAAACGGAATAGTGTTAAGTATAGCAGAGTTTTTGAAAAAGTAAAACTCTCCATAATGTAAAGGTTGAGAGTTTTTAATTAGGCGTACTTGTTGCCTTTTGCCCATTCTTCTTTTTGAATGGCTTGCTCAATTCTTACTTGCTTTTCTTCTTCTTTCCATTTATCAAGTGTTGCCTGATCATATTCAATTTCTTCATAATCCCAAAACGAAACCATAGTGTATCTTGTTCCGCTAAGGATTTCGCTTACACCATGAACATTTTCTACACCGCCAGGAAAAACATAATAAGAGAATGCATTTGGTTTGAAAGATAGGTAGGTTTCCCATCTATTGCTGTTAGTTTCTTTATCATACACCTCTGCTTCTTTGCAGAAAAACAAATCTCCACCCTCATAGTCTCCATTTAAATATAAAATTCCAACATATTTATTAATTTCAAAAGCATTAGGAACACCATCAAAATCAGAATTATCTGAGTGTGGTGCTGCAAAACCACCAACATCCCACTTTTGTGCATGAGACGTATTTGGTCTAACCTTTCTATCAAATACTAGTTCTACTGCCTCTTTAAACTTTTCTCTAAGATCATCAAAGAATGTTCCATTGAGTCCATGCTCTGCTAGTCCTGGATCATTTGGGGCTAATCCCATTCCTAAAGAACCATAAAAAGCAATATCTCCCCAATCTTCTCCTTTTGACTCTACATAAGAAATAATTGAATTTGCTGTTTCTGCATCGATAAAGTTTGGAATCTCTACAATTCTATTGTGAGTTATTCCTAAAACACCTTTTGTGTTTTCTTCATCTTTTATATAATTAAAAGTTGATTTATTGATTTGATCTATTATCATTTACATTACTCCCTTTTCAGCATTAAGTCTAGAATACTCATCCATCTGCTTTGAAATTCTTTCATTTTCCATTTTCATCCAAACATCTTTTCCATACTTTTCTTGATTAGCAAGCCATTCTGGATTTCCAGAAAATGGTTTTTGATAAAAGCATCGAATAAGATATTTGTCAGCCTTAGAAACTGTTTTTACTCCGTGTAGATACTTTCCATTTTCTGATAAAAGTTCTGGGTGTCCTGAAGGGAAAACTAAAACATCTCCAGCGCTTGGCTTGTAATCTATAATTTTTTTATTAGGTAGCATAAATGTTATATCCCCACCATCATAATCATCGTTTAGATACATTGTGCATGTTAGTATAAACTTGTTACCTGGCCAATCACCCTCTAATGTTACATAGTCTGTATGGTATACCATTTCTAGACCTTCGATCCCACTGCCAGGATTTTCTGGATTCTCATGATCATATTTTGAAATTGATGGCCCCATTATAATCCAGTCATCACCGACTGCTTTATCATGTTCTTCTAGGTATCTATTTGTAGCATAAAAAAATGCTTCATTGATTTCATCTAAAATTTCTTTTTCTTCGTTATAAACACCTGCTAAATCAATATTATCTGAACTTGGAGCCTGACCAATTTCCCAAACATATGACCCAAATCTACTCCATGGCCTCCAGTCTTTATACATAACAGATGACTCTGGATTTTTTTCTGATTCTTTAAATATTTCTACCGCTCTTTTATGCTTTGTTAGTAATCCACGATAGACATAGATGTTGTCCTCTAGTTTTTCTACTGTAACATTTTTCATTTATTACTGTCTCCATGTGAAAGAATTGTAAAAAAGAATGGAATTACATACCTGATTCCACTTGTAATCTCTGTTACTCCATGTATATAGTTTAGATCTCCTGGGAAAAAGTATGCAGCACCTGCCTTTGGTTTAAATTGAATTCCTTGATTTGGAAAATACAACTCTCCACCATCATAGTCGTCGTTTAAATAAAACAGTCCCGCAATGTCATACCATGGGAAATCATTCGGCTTTCCAGCATTGTCACCCTCGTGTAACTCTTTGTCTGCATGAGGCATTTGCAATTGACCAGGAAGCCATCTAACAATTGCTGTGCTAGTAGGCCATGCATCTACATTAAAAAAATTATCTACCTCAGACTTCAATCTTTCTTGAAGTGCTGAAATCATTGGATTAATTTTTACATCATTTAAATCTAATGTGTTTGATGTTGCAACTCTATTTTCCCAATATGTTGAATCATAAATTACTGTTCCCTCATCATTATAATGGGTTTCTGTAACATCCCAAATAGATATGTTCTTTGCAGCATTTGATAAAAACTTTAACTCTTCTTCCGTCATAAAATTTTCTCTTGACTGTATCATTTCAGGACTTTTACCAAAATATCCAGAAGGAGTTATTGACACTCGCTCATTTGTTTGGTTATTTGAATACTCTTCGCTTTTCATATTTTTATTATACCACCAAATCTACTCATACTTTCTTTGTTCCCAAACTTCATTTTTATAAACGCCACCGTCTGGCTTTCTATAGATGTTAGCATTCTCAGTTGTTTGTCTAAATAATTCTCTTGCATCATTTTCTTCTAATACGTCAGATACCCAGTTTTCTCTTTTGAATGGAATAACCTGAGCATATGGAGTCCCAGCAGGAATTACTCCTTCAAAACCTTCTATAATAAAAAATGGAAGAGATCCTGGAAGATGCACTTTGTCATTGTCAATTATTCCACTTGTTGATAAAAATGGTAATTCATATCTATTAAATGGTTGAGCATACAAAGCACTATATCCTGGTGGAAGTTTTACCTGCCAGTCACAGGTCCAAGCAAAATGTTTTTTATAATAACCTTTTGGGTGCTCAAACTGTGGCATCTCGTATCTATCATGAACAAAGTCTTGATATTTTGCATTTGCAATTTTACATTGAAGTCCGCTAGGCCCATGAACAAACTCAATATCACATGGAGTGTTAAGAGAATACCCTGTTGCCATGATATCAAAGATTGCTGGACAGGCTTTCCAGGTTGGAATTTTTCCACCATCTGGACCAATATCAAAATCTCCGTTTGGATTGGTTTTAGCGAACCTATCTGCTTTTCTAAACCATTCTGGAATAGTTTTAATTATAGGCTTTGGAGAAGACTTGCTTTCTTTAGATAGCCAAATCTTGTTTGCAGTAAATGTTATTTTTTGAGTATCCACTATAAGCCTTCTCTTTTATCATTTACCTTAAGTTTTAAACTCTTGAGTTCGTGCTTACCCATTTGCTCACCCTTATGATTTACTGCATCACGATAAAAGTTTGTCCACTCACCGTTTTTGCTTAGTTCAAATGATGCATTTCCATAATCAGACATACCTTTATAATATTCGTCAGTAAAATTCTCTGTATAAAGGTTTACCTCTGTGTCTTGTATATTTGATAGACTTATTGGAATTATAGCAACAATTGGAGTGTTTGCTGGAATTGTTATTATCTCATTTGCCTTTGTAATTTTCCAAGCATATGGGAGTGGTGGCTCTAAAACAGATGTACTTATTATAGTTGTAAAACCTTGAACACCCTCAATAAACTGATTTGGAACAGGCATCATTAACAAACTAACATTTTCTTCAGATTTAAAAGTAAGTCCACTATGAAAACTTATAGTTGCATTTGCCCGATTTGTGAAAACATAATCTTCTCCAGAAAGAATTTTTACATGCCCGTCCGCAGAAGATGGATCTCCGTCCCAAATAAAAGAAATATCTTCTGGATATGAAAATGTCCAACCCAGAGTATTCGCCAAAGAAACTGGGAAACATCTGTACGCATGCTTATCAAATGTAGCATCCATCCAATCTCTTTTTACGCTTAAGGCAGAAAAAGAAACATCAAAGTTTTTCTTTTTATATACAGAGATAGACAAAATTAGTCCCCTGTTTCTTGATACATTTCAGGAGTGTGATACTTTGCACTATAATCAAGCATTGTTACCACAGAATATTTTATTCCAGACTCTACTGGCATTGCTCTATGCGGATACATATAGGTTGATGGGAATATGTAAAGATCTCCTGCTTTTGGCTTTACCTCTAGGTTTTGAAGTCTAAACGACAAACCTCCACCTTCGTAGTCGTCATTTGGGTATCCAACTAAAGAAACTGTACAGTTATACGAGAATCCATGATCGTGATGATACTGAAAGTGCTGACCAGGACCGTACTTGATAAAGTTCATTGCTTCCCAATATCTAAGATCTCCTGTTTGAAAATGTTCTGCATAGTGATCTGCAGCAGGCTTTTGTCTATCGTAGCAGTCTTGCCATAGTTCTTGAAGTCTTAAAGACTCTTCACTTTTGTCCCACTGAAGATCTGATTTTTTAAATTTGTAATCAACACAATCACGATAATCAGGCATTCTCTGCTGATATCCAACATATGCTGGCTGCCATTCATGCGCTGGGTTTTTCCCTAGTGCGCCCTCAAGCCTATTAATAATATCTAGATCCTTAGTAAGCACATCTCTATAAACAAAGATACCACTACCCAAATCTTCAAACGAAGACCAGGTTTGCTTAATCGCTGGTTTTGAAATAGAATTTTGCTGTTCCATTTTTATTTCCTCTTTCTGTTACATATATTATACATCATGAATGATCCTTATGATGTAAATCGTTATAGTCTGTCATAATTACTACAGAATACTTTGTTCCCTCAAAAACCTCGCATGATGCATGCTCATAAACAAAATTCGATGGGAAAAGAACAATATCTCCTGCATCTGGCTTAATTTTAAGATTGTGTCTTGTGAAATCAATTTCTCCTCCAGCATAGTCATCATTTAAATAAACAACTGCAGATATGGTGCAAGAATAGTATGGCCCGTGATCTCCATGAATCTTAAAATATTCTCCTGGTAGATATTTAACAAAATTAAATGCTTCTTTATAATTCATCTGAAGGTGCCACAGAGATTCGTAATCTCTTAAGCATTTGTCAAGGCTATCCTCAACCTCTTTATGAATATCAAAAAGGTCTTGGTTAAACTCTAACGATTTACCAAGATGTTCTCTTCTATATTTCAAGTCTAGGCAATTTCTTAAATCATTTATGTCTTCTTTATCATTAACCTGTGCACCGCTCCATAAAAATGAGTTTTTGTCTTTAATTGTACTTTCAAGTCGATCAATTATACTAAAACCCTGATCTTTAGTGAAAACATTTTTATATAAATTAATTCCATATGCCAGATTGACAACTTCTATTCCACCATCTATGCTTCTTGTTGGAATACGGTTTTCTGATTGCTCTAGTCTAGGAAGATCAAACCACTTGTATTCTTGTTGCACAAAAATCCCCTTTTGTTATTTAAATTATACCATATATTATGCTAGGTAGAAATATGCTATAATTAATAAATGAATGAAAGATTACTTTCTTTAATAAATCATCCAAACTTTGAGAAGTTGTGCGATGATGTATGGGTTGTTCATGACTTTACAACTGAAGAAGAACGTAACTTTTATATAGACCTTGCTGAATCTGCTCCAGAAGAAGACTGGTGGCAAAGAGAGCCTGGCTGGTGGAATGGTAAATTCTTGCCAGTTCCAAAAGATTCTTCGATTCCATCTCAAATTGTAGAAAAAATAAAATCGATAATTGGAGATCCAGACTACTGGGTTTGGGGCAATCCTGCTTCTGTTCATAGAATTAAGCCTGGAGAAAAAATGTTTTTACACGCAGATAATCCTAATGAAAAAAGTGGACTAAACAACTGGGTAGACCTTAGTTTTGTTTTATATCATAACCAATTTAATGGTGGAGAAATAATATATCCACAACTAAACTTTGAATATCATCCTCTACCTGGAGATCTTTTGATGCATCCTGGATCTCAAAATTATATACATGGAACAAACGAAGTTTTGCCTGGGCCTAATAGATATAACTCTACAATGTGGGCATATGACAGTAGAGCAAAAAAATTACATGAAGAAGGTCTTGTGTATGAGGGATATAAAACAAAAAATCAACTTCATTCCTTGTATAATGGAGAAAAGCCTAACGATATCTTTTCTAGTGGAGAAAGAGAGCCAGGGAATAATGTCTAGTTATATAAACTGTGCAAAAAGATATACGTCTGCTGCATTTCCAAAATTATAAACTGAGCCAAGACTTTCTGGTTCTCTTATATAGACATTTTTAGGTTTTGGAGTATAAGTATTTGCATTTATTGATATTTGAGATTTATGATTTACAATTAGTGGGAAAAAGCATGTTGTAACTGCGCCCTCATACTCTTCTATAGAATAATATTGCCTAATAGGATATTCTTGTGGCATTAGTTTAATAACATACATTTTTACAACCTTTTTGTTATGTAGTTTTTCAAATTCATCTGTTATTGTTTTTGCAGCATCAAAGACTCTTGGATCTTCATAGCATTCTATTGTATAGTCTTTTCCAGATAAAAACTTTTCTTCATCTACATCAAGAATAAAGCAGAGTTGCATATAGTGATTGTACTGAAAAAGATCTGTACGTGACTCCTGTTGTGCCCAATGAAATCCTCTTTTATCTTTAACTAGTTCTAATAAATTTTCTATACTATAGTTCATTTTGCCTCTTCTGAAAAATCATAAAATAACGAACTTGTGTTATAAACCTCAGCATCAATAGAATTAAACTCCAAAATTTTTTCTTTTTCTTTGTCTGTTAGGCTTGCATAAATTCTGGTTGAATCTGGATTCCAGGAATTTGCCCTTGATTGTATCTTTTGAGTAATTGGTGTTAGTGGTATATTTAGATCTGTAAGTATTTTGTTGTAAACATTTTTAGTATTTTTTAGAGTTAAGTCTTCAGACTTAATCAAAAGAGAAACATTCTTTAGCCTATCAAATATTATATCTTTTGTAACTATACAGTCTCTTGTTTCAGGACTATAAATAAAACCACCGTCAACACTTTTTATTAAAAAGTTTTTAGATTGTATGTTTTTTACTGTATCGTTATTCCTTGACATCCATTCGAACATTGCATCCTTATTATACTCTTCTGCACCAATCGGAATTCTGTGTTGTGCGCCATCGTTTAGTACAGAAAAATGAGAATAAAGGCTAACCATGTGTTCTACTGGATCCCTTAATAAACTTGCTACATATGTATTCTCATTTATAAAGTCCGCCCAAAATTGATGAGCAACATACGTATCTCTATTATAGTGGCTATGGATTCCATATTCCTTTATAATTGGCGCTAAAGGAACAACAACATTGTGTGTAAAATATCTTCCAGCAGTTTTTGGAATATGAAGAAAGTAGAGACTATCAAAAGTTTTCATTTTAATAGTCCCTACTCTCTCTACTAGTTATTACTCTGACTGTGTTTCTGGCTTTGGATCATTATAACCCATAGTTTCTGGATTTACTCTACCCCAGTTTGCTGAGAAGTATGGAGGTGGGAAGTAAGGTCCAGCAAATGATGGACAGAACCTAGGTGGGAAGAACGGACAGAATGTTGGACAGAACCTAGGTGGGAAGAATGGACAGAATCTAGGTGGGAAGAATGGGAAAGAAGGACAGAATCTAGGTGGGAAGAATGGGAATGCTGGTGGGAAGAATGGCGGGAAGAATGGGAATGCTGGTGGGAAGAATGGTGGGAAGAATGGTGGGAAGAATGGTGGGAAGAATGGGAATGCTGGTGGGAAAAACGGAGGGAAGAACGGTGGAAAGAAGGGAACTGTTGTTGTAACTGTTCCAGAACTTGATGAATATGCTCCATCTCCATTATCATTATATGCCAATACTTGGTAAGTCTGAGAGGTTCCTCCAGTTTCTGCAACATCGTATGTTGTTACGTTTCCGACATTGTAAACTGGGCCATCTGAAGACTTTAACTTGTATCCAGTAATTGCCTTACCACCAGTTGATGGAATACTCCATACAACTCTATCGACATTTGCTGATGGAGATGTAGCAGAGGTTATTGATGGTGATGCTGGTACTGTAGTTGACTTAACAGCAGCAGATGCAGCAGATGCAAGAGATGTTCCTGCAGCATTTGTTGCTGTTACTGTAAATGTATAGTTTGTATCAGATGCAAGACCTGTTACAACAATTGGGGAAGAAGAACCTGTTGCAGTAAATCCTCCTGGAGAAGATGTTACTGTATAAGAAGTTGCTGGAGGAGATCCTGCTGGCAATGAAAAAGACACACTAACTGCTCCGTTATTGTATGCACGATTTGAACCAACATCTATTCCGACAACACTTTCTGGTGCCTTTGGCTCCAAGAAGTCATTAGCCTGGGCTGAATGTCTACCTACTTTTTTAATTGCCATTATTTATTCCCCTTTTCCTATATTAATTTATTAAGCCTTTAGATCGCCGTAGATTAACCAAGTTGTAGCAGCAACCTTGATGGCTGTTGCAGATGAGTAGGTTGTTCTTAGTGCTAATCCTGGTGTGTACTGCAATGTCATTCCTGAGCCCTGAACAAATGTAGCACCTGTTCCTGAAGACTGGTAGAAATCAATTGACGCACCTATTGCATATTTTGCATTTCCAGTAGTATCAAATGTTACTGAGTATGCTCCTGAGATTGGAACCAGTGTGTCTCTTGTGTTTGCATCTGTTCCAAGAGCATCTAGAGTTGTACTTGATGAAACTGCTGCCTTGATTGGTGTTAATGATTGAACACCCATCTTTGACTGAGTGCCGTCAGTAAATACTATTCCAGATGAAGATGCTGTAATTGTTGATGTTGCTGTAAGTGACTCAACAGTTGCTGTACCAGTAAATGTTGGGTTTGCTTTTGGAGCCTTTAGATCAAGCGCTGTCTGTGTAGCAGTTGATACTGGCTTATTAGCATCTGAAGTATCATCAACATTCTCAAGACCAACCATTGCCTTTGTTATTCCAGAAACTGTTCCAGTAAATGTTGGATTGTTAACTGGTGCAACAACATCCAAATCTGCAAAGAACTGGTTATCTGTTAAACCAAGACCATTACCTGCTGTATATGTTCCAGAACCTGAGAACTGGTATACGTTAATATCGTCAGTTCCTACAACGAATGTTGATGGATCTGCTACTACCTGGACCCATCCTGTTCCTGCTGTCAAGCCTGATTGTACGAACACATATGCACCTGGAATTTCGTTTGCTTCATCGCAGTATCCACAACGAGTTAAAACCCAAGGTGTTGAAGAATCTCCTAGTGTAGAAACATAGTATCTACCATTTTCAGCCTTGTTTGTTTGGTTCTTTACTAAGATTCCAGAGTAAAGTGACCAACCAGATCCTGGGAATGCTCCATTAGATGTACTAGTAAGTGTTGCTCCAACGCCTGCAGTTCCATTATTGTATGTTGCTGCAAGGTTTGCTGTTGTTGCTGCTAAAACTGCTGGCTTTGAAACAATTCCTGATGCTGTGTTATCAACATAGGACTTTGTAGCAGCATGTAGTGCGCTTGTTGGTAGTCCATGAAGTGTAAGATCTCCAGTCATTGTTCCGCCAGACTTTGAAAGCCTATTGTCTAACTGTGTCTGAATTGAGTTAGTTACTCCATCTAGATATCCGATTTCAGTATCAGTAACTGTTCCAATAGATGTTGTTGCTGGAAGAACTACTGTTCCTGTCAATGTTGCATCTGCTAGAGGCGCATATGTTGATGCTGCTGTTGAAGAATCTAACTTTAGATCAAGTGCTGCCTGAGTTGCTATTGAAACTTCCTTGTCTTCATCTGATGTATTGTCAACATTTCCAAGACCAACCATTGCCTGAGTAATTCCAGTTGTATTACCTGAAAAATCAGCATTAGAAATTGATGGTGCTGATATTGTTGGCTCTGTTAGTGTCTTATTTGTAAGAGTCTGTGTATCAGCAAGATATACTAGGTTTGCTGTATCTGAAATTCCGTGAACAGATGTTGAATCTGATGTATGTGCAGAAAGATCTGTTGTTGTAACAAGAACTGATGTATCTGCAATTCCATGAATGTCTGTTGTATCTGCTGCGTGGTTGGAGAGATTTGTTGCCATTGTTGTAAAGAACGCTGGGTCATCTCCAAGGGCTGCTGCCAACTCATTTAGAGTGTTTAGTGCTTCTGGGGCATTATCAAGAATTGCTGCTAGTTCTGCTGCATTAGCAAAATACTGTAGAGCACTCCATGCTGAGGAACCGTTACCCATCTTAAACTTATTTGTATCAGTTTCAAAACCGATTTCACCTGCTGCTAGAATTGGGTTTGCAGCCGTCCATTGTGCTGCAGTACCTCTGCGCTGTTGCATTCTTGTTGCCATTTATATTCTCCTTATGGGTGCTGCCCATTAACTTATCTTATTATAACCCCTGTTTTAATTGAAGTTATCTACTACACTACCGCCATCGAATACAACTGTCCACTCTGTTGTAGAGGGTCCACCTGCATCCAAACCTACACCCAATGGGCTGTTGAATGATCCACCTTCATAGAACTGAGATACTATGAAACCAGTTCCATCAATTGCGGTATCGTGAATGTGCTGTGGTAAGTTATT
>JACCEB010183641.1_pt1 | contig 10958 bp, 6 predicted proteins | sample 7454761 | NCBI WGS metagenome assembly JACCEB01 (sample SAMN15323454, study PRJNA562643) | freshwater metagenome | isolation source: river surface water | place: USA:Blue River Watershed | collected 2017-08-18 | reverse complement strand
ATGTAATTTTGTTTTACATATATTTATTAAATCATTATAATTATTTATAAAACTATAAAAATTATTTTTATTTTTATAAAAATCATTTATTATATTTTCATATTTCTTTATTGTTATTTTATTTCCATTTCTTTTTGTAATCTCTTTTACATATAATTTAATATTTTTTATCATATCTTTTATTAAAACATTTTCAGTACTATTATAGTGATATCTAATATATTTTTTACAAATTTTAGAAATATATTTTTCATAAATATTTAAACATAAATATAAATCAAAAAGTACTTTATTTACATTCTTTATATAATTATACTTTGATATTCTTCCATTTAATACATATTTTTCATAATCTAAATATAAAATTGGTATTGAAGAATCTTGTTTATTTTCTTGTTTATTTTCATTTTCATTTTCTTTTTCTTTTTTATTTTCATTTTCATTTTCATTTAAAGGTGGTATATCTTCATTTTTAATAATACTATCTTGAGGATAATATGGGTATTTTTTATTTGTACAAAAATTACAAAATAATATACACGGTTTATTTTGTGTTGGTTTTGTTTTATATATTATTTTTTCTAATAAATCTTTAAATGAAATTAATTTTGTTCTTTTATTATTTCCCATATTTTTAACATTTATCTTTAAATTCTTCTTTAAAGTATACATACTTTTTAATTTTTTTCTCATTTTTTCATTTGATTTTAATTCTTCTAAATATTTTAAATGAATAGTATAATAATCATTTTCTTCAACTCTTATATTTGAATCATTTGGATATAATAATTTTTTTATTATATTTTCATTATTTTTAGGTTTAAATAAAGCTTCTTTGATTTTATGATAAGAAATTATTTTCCATTTTGAATTTACATTTGAATTTACATTACTCTTTTTTTTACTTTTTACAAATGTCCAACCATTTTCATTATTATTTTCATTATTATCTTCATTATTATAAATAATATAAGATTTTGTAGGTAATTTAAATAAACCGGAATAAAAAGCTTTTTTTTCATCACTTGATAAAATAAAATCATCAATGCGATCATTTGGTTTATATACTTTAAAATATTTTTGTATATAATATGATTTATTATTCATAATTTCTTCAATACTTAAATCAATATTATTATTTTCTAATAAATATCTTTTAATTCTAAATAATTCTAATAATGATAATTCAATTGTAATACTTTTAATAAAAGATTCGTTTATTATATTTTGTAATTTAATACGTTCTCTTAAATAACCAATTATTGTTGAATTCCATAATGTACCATTCTCTTCTAATGAAATTAAATATACATTTTTTGGAATACGAATACGAGCTTTTTTATCTTTCGCTTTTCCATGAAGAGTTAATAAATAATTTGTTGAAAGATTACTTTTATTCATTTTATTAGATAATTCATAATCATTTAATCGTGTTTTTATAAAATAATTAAAATCATGATATAATTCTTCGTTATTTCTTAAATCAGTTACATATTCCACAATTTTTTCATCAATAGATTCATGAAAATTTAAATCATTTATATTTGAACTATTTAATATATTAAAAGGATTATTAAAATTCATATTTAATTATAAATATCTATAATTAAATAATATTATTTAATGATTATATTTTATCATTTTTATTTATTATTTTATTTTTATTTATTTTTCATTTTTATTTTCGTCTTCAACAAATTTAATTTCATCATTTAAATCATAAGCATTTTTTTCATCAGTTGACCCTAATGGTTTACCAATATGTAATTTATATATTCCATCAAAAAAAGCAGTTTTAAATCCAGCATATAAAAATTTAACAGCATAATCAAATTCAAAATGCCATGTTATTTTTTCAAAAATACCACACACTTTATATACATTTATATCTATTAAACTTGGATTTAATGAATAATATGGCCAATTAACATTTGTACGACCATTGTTTATTGATACCATATAATCTTTAAATTCTTGACTATTTTGATGAATAAATTGATGTAATATATATTTATTAAATTCTTCATTTTTATTGATATTTTTAACATATTTCCGAATACCACCCGCTAAATTAATATCTGATATACATATATTTTGAACATAATTTTTATTATATACAACTTGTTTAATTGTATTATCATCTTCCATTATTTCTAATCCACGACTTAAAGAATCAAAATAAATAACCGATTGCCAATCATCTTCCATTTGTAATGTATGTGTACAACCACTATTTAATACATATTCGCGAATTATATTCATACTTGGAATATGACCTTTTTGTTCACTATTTTTCCAAATAAATGTAAAAAATGGATATTTTGATTTCATTTTTTCTCGGTCTTCTAAAGACGAATTATCATCCACACATAACCATTCTTTTATTAATTTTAAATCATCTTCTGGTGTACAATTTATAAATGAATTCATTGTTTTTTCAAATAAATCATATCTTTTACACGTTGTTATTGTAAATATAATTGATTTTTCTTTATTACTATTTTCTTTATTACTATTTTCTTTATTACTATTTTCTTTATTATTTTCTTGAATATTCATATTTATAAAATTAATTTTATCATGATTATAAAATATATATTTATTTTTAACATGATCAATACAAGAAGATTGGAAATATTGAATTTGTTTTATCATTTCATCATTAAAAATATACATTTCTTTATTTGTTTCAATATTAAATAATGGACGCAATAATAAACGATTACATATTTGGTAAGCTATATCATACATTCCAAGATTTAATGTAATAATAATTATTTCAAATTCTAAATAAAATAAATAAATATATAAATTATCTTTACATAAATATTTACTTTTTAAAATAATATTTTTTATAAAATTATTATAATGAATACCATTTATATCATTTATTAATTTTGGCATAAATTTATTTATATAATGTAAAGCATATTTGTATCCCAATAAATAATTATTATTTAATCTACATTTAACTAATAATTCATAAATACCAATTAAATTATGATTACATATTTCATAACTTTTATAATATGATTCAATTATATTTGCTTGAGTATAATTTGTAAATTCTTGTGCTTTCGCATATAATATATATAATATACTTTTAAATTCATTATTTAATTCATTATTTTCATTATTTTTATTTTCATTATTTTTATTTTCATTATTTTTATTTTCATTTAAATAAGTATATTTTTTATCATGATATAATTTCTGAATTTTCATATAAAATAAATCATAATCATAATCATATTTATAATAATGATTTTGATTACTTTCATTATTTTCTTCATATAATTTAAAAATATGATAAAAATCTAAAATATGTATTTTATTATGTTTAATTACATATTTTTCATAAATATTCATATATTCTTCATTTGTTTTATACTTTTCAATAAAAATATAAGATTTACTAATATGTTCATTATTTTTATATATTTGTTCATTTAAATCATTAATCTTTTTACTTTCATTTTCATCTATTAAAAATAATAATATCATTTTATAAAATATATTTTAATATATTTAAATATATATTTTATAAAATATTATTTTTATAAACTATTTACTTAATTCACTTAATTTACTTAATTAATTTAATTCACTTTATTAAAATATATTTATAATAATTAGTATACTAAAATGAAAAATATTTATAAAAATATTTGTAAAAATATTCATTATTTCATATTAATATTATTAATTATTTTAACATGTATTATGTTATTTGTTAAATATAATATAAATGTTAAAGAATCATTTATTGGTAAAAATAAAAGTGAAACATTATCTGATTTAGGTGATGAAATAAAAATTGAAAAAAAAGAATATGAAATATTTCCTCCTTTAAAAAATAAAAGTAAATATGATGTAATAAATGATATTTTTGGTAAACAAATACCAACAACAATGCCACAAATTCAAGATGCTGGTAAACAAGAATTAGAAAAAAGCGATTTACAAAAAACATTTTCATCCATAAATGAAAATAATCCATTATTAGGCAATTGCGATTTTTATTTTAATAAATGTCCAAATAATAAAAATAGTATGGCCACTATTAAAGGTAATAATTTATCTTGTAATAAAAATGGAAGCGAAACAACACAAGCTGAAGCTATTGCCGAAATTAAAAATGGTCACATTTCAAAAATAGCAATTACAAACAAAGGTAGTGGATATAATTATCAAAATCCACCAATCATAAAAATTATTACTAACGGAAAAGGTAATGGCGCTTCAGCTAAAGCAAATGTTGATAAAAATGGATTTATTTCAAACATTGATATAATTGATTATGGATATGGTTATATTGAAACACCTAAAATAGAAATTGAACCCCCTCAAATGGATGGTGTATGTCATTTATGTTGTTAATTATTTTTTTATATTTTTTATTTTTATATTTATATGTTATAATACTCGTGTTTCTAACTTATATATAATATTTTCTTTAAATTTGCTTCCTAATGCTTGATTATTACTATTTTCATAATTATGAACAAAATTATTGCCTTCTTTTGTACTATTTAACATTCTACGTTTAAATGCGGATCTTATATTTATTCTATTTTTTTCTTCTTCTTTATCATTTAATTCATTTGAACGAGAAATAGTTCCTTGTAATGTTTTAATTAATACTAATAAATTAGTACGTAAATTTTCATTTATAATATAATCTTTACTAATATAATAATATTTTATACTATTTTTTAAAATAATAAATACTTGAATAATTCTGCGTAAATTATAAAAATATTCACCAATATTTAATACTTCATTATTTTTTAAAGAAAATTGTAATTTGCGTACTTTAATTAAAAGTTTATCATCTTTATTTAAAGCATAATCATATTTGCTTTTATCTTTTGGTAATATATCACTATTAGACTTTTTTACATATTTATTTTTATTTGGATTCGTATTTTTTTTTATTTTACTTTTTTGCTCATTTACCATTTTTAAATAATATTTTTTTAAATAATGATTTTTATTTACTGTTCTATCCGTTAACTCAATTAAACTATACATATTTTCAATATTATATTTACTATTATTATTATATAAAAGTAAAAAATTGATTGGTTTATAACTATTTTTTTCAATATTTATGATAACATTAAAATGTATTTGTAATAATTGATATAATTGATTATATAAATCTTTAAATTTATTAAATGTTGTATTACCTAACCCTAACGCATTTGAATTTGAAAAAGATTCAGGTATTTCTTTTATATTTTTTTTTAAATTATTAAATAAAGGAATCCATTTTTCTTTATTTTGATTATTTAATAAAATTTTACATACATCTTCCGCATAATCTTCTGAAAAAGCTTTTTTATATAAATTAAAAAATAAATTTTCTTTTTCTCCATTTTTATTTTCATTATTATATTGTATTGTTGTTAATAATTTTGTAAAATCATCCATAAAATTTGATAATGCCAAATTACTATTTGTAATAATTTTTTTTTTAGTTTCAACTTTTTCCATTATAATATATTAAATTTATATAATATCTATTATTATATAAATAAATTTTATAAATTTTATAAATAAGATTCTTTTATTTTATTCATTTTATTCATTTTATTCGTTTTATTATTTTTATTATTTTTATTATATTTATTATATTGTAAATTAAACAGTTGATACAGAAGAAGCTCTTTGTTGACTTAGATTAACAGTTGTGCGTTTACTTTTTTTATTTTCAAGAATGTCATTAATAATATTAATTAATTTCATTTTTGATATATTAATACCTTTTTCTTTTAATATATTATTAATTTCAACTTTCTTTTCTTCAACTAATTTTGGTAATGCTTTTCGTGTTACATTGGGTATTAAATCATCTATCATTCGTAATACAATGTAAATATATTTTCGCGCTTCAATATCTTTTTTACTTGAAGTAATATTTGCCGAAGAAACAGAAGATAATATTACAGAAGGTGCGTTTTTAGTTGGTACATTTAATACAAGACCTGAGCTTTTATATCTATTACAATTTGAAATAATTGCTACAAATATTAAAAATACACGGTATAAACTATCTTTAATACTTAAAAAGTTTTCATCACTTTTAACTTCATTTTTATTTGAAGCAATTTGTTTATTTAATTCAATAAATAAGTTTGGTAATGTATCAAACTTTTCTTTATTAGCATCATAATAACCACATATATTTGAATAATTTGATGTAAAATTTTCATAAAAACCTTTTAATATAGTTTGAATATTTGTAAAATTTGTAGAAGAACCCATTCTTGGTGAATACTTTCCAAGTAATGTTTGATATTTATATGTAAATATAGATTCACCATTTCCACCACTCATTTTTTTAGAACCACCACCACTCATATTTGTTCCCATAATAATTGAATCTAATAATTCTTGTACTTTACTAATATCATTGGGTTTATTTCCACGTGTATTTGACCTTTGTGTAATGTTAAATTGAATACTTACTTTTGAAATTTCTTTAACATCATTCATAATTATACTCAATGATGGATCTGGAAATCTTAAACTATAATCATTGATAGTGTTAAATAATGATTTAATATCAACACTTTTATTAATAGATGATGTAATTTTAAATATTTCACTTTTACCAACATTACCAACATTAACAATTGATTTATTAATTTTATTTATTTCTGTAATATAATTATTAATCACTTGTTGAATACTTGTTTTATTATTTTTAAATACAGATGATAAGGATAAATTCATAGTAATACTTGTTTTTATTATATTTTGATAATTAATATTAAAATCATTTATTAAATCAGTTAATGATTTATTTTCAAAATTTCTTTTTTTAAAATCAACATAATTTATATAATCTGCTTCATAATATGTCATTTCATTATCAATATATTTATTCATATTTTTAACAAATGTTATAAAAACTTTATTTATTTGTTCAATTATATTAGAAGGGTTACTAACAATATATTTAGTTAATATTAATTGTAAATAATTATAATTAAAGAAAATGATTGTAAAAATATAATTATAAACATTTGTTATATTTTTTGCTATTACATCATCTTTAATAAAGTATTTTTCTAACATACTTTTTATATTACTTTTCTTTAAATATTCATTCATATATGTTGAATAATTTTTATTTTCTGAATTATTTAAATTACTCATTATATTTTGATAATCCCACGAAAAAATAGTATTATCATTTGTAAATAATGGAATTTTAGGAAACTTAAAAATATGTATTAAAATATTTAATTTATTTAATTCATGATTATATTTTTCTTGAATTTTAAATAATTTAGCACTATTTGTTGTCATACTATTTCTTTGAAGACTTTTCATATTTTCATTATTTGTTTCAAAAAAGTTTCTTAATTCAAAAATTTTATTTATTTGTGTTTGTATAAGTGGTTGAGAAGGTTCATTACGAACATTATTAGAACCTTCTTTAAATAATTTATAATATTTATATGTATTTAAATAATTTATTAATAAAATAAAATAATAATATTTATCATTATCACTTAATTGTAATACTTGCGTTTGCGCTGATGTTGGTGCTGGTCCACTTTGCCCTTGTGCTGGCGCAGTAGATACTTGTGGTTGTGGTCTTCTTAATGTTGGAGCTGGTGTAATAGGACGTTGAGGCGGAACTTGGGGTTGAGATTGGGGTTGAGCTTGGGGTTGAGCTTGGGGTTGAGCAATTGTTTTATAAAGATTTCTTTTTTCATGATTAATTTTAGTAAATACATTATTTATTTTTTCTTTTAAACCATTTAAATTAGGATCATTTAGAGTGTCTACAATACTTTTACATTTATCATATATTAAATCAATACTTTTATTTGATGAATCATTATAAAATGAATATGAACTAATATTTATTCTTTCTTTAACTTCTCCAGAAACAAATATTTCATTATATTCAATAAATAATTTATTTATTTTATTGGGTGTAACTAATTGATATTGATTAATTGAATTAATTACAGTTTGGTAAGTTGTACTATATACATCTGGAGTTTGTGTTATTTGAGTTGCACTTAAACTTCTATTAGCATTGGATACAAATATTAAATTATAAAAGGTATTAAGCGCAGTATTAAAATCATTTACGAAATTAGTATTATCTTCCAAAGATTCATAATTATTTGTAATGTACTTATTATTAAAATTTATTAAAAGATTAAGAGTATTAATGGAGTGTAATAATTTAACTTTATCATTCGCATTATTTGGATTTTCAAAAAATAATTCTTTTTTATATTTGTTTAAAAAATCATATACAACAATATGTTTTTTACTAAATAATAAAGAATGATATAATTTATCAGCATTTTCTGTTAATTTCTTAATTTTTTCATTATTAGCATTTGTACCATTAATAGTTTTAATATTATTAGGTTGACCATTTGTTAAAAATTTAGTATAAGTATTAGCATCTTGTATTACTACTTGTTTTAAACCTATTATAGGAACATGGAGAGCAGCCATCTTTTATTAAAAAATTTATATAAAAATAATTAATCTATTATAACATAATAAAAATAATATTTAAAAAATAAAAAAAATGATTATAAAAGAATATAAAATATATAAATATAGAAAAATAATTATAAAAAAAATCTTATTATAAATTAAAATAATAAAATAAAATAATAAAATAAAATGAATAAAGAAATTGTTACTTCATCACAAATAATTGATAAAAATAATATGAAATCAAATGATCAAAAAGAAAAAGAAAAACATAAACATAAAAAAAAAGCAATTCCTACAATATCACCAACTATAACTCCAACAATATATCTCCCAACAATACATCATTCTCACGTTCCAACAACACATCATTCTAATTCCCCAACAATTTTACATCATACACATCTTCCTACATCAGAACATACAAAAAATACACTTAAAGATGACCCTATACCAGTACCACCAATGCCACTAAATGCTACTCATTTTGTAAAGGATGACCCAATACCAGTACCACCAATGCCATTAAATGGTACATATTTTGTAAAGGATGACCCAATACCAGTACCACCAATGCCATTAAATAGTACATATTTTGTAAAGGATGACCCAATACCAGTACCACCAATGCCATTAAATGATACATATTTTGTAAAGGATGACCCAATACCAGTACCATTAATGCCAAATAATACAATAACAGAAATGAAAATGAACGAATTAATTTCTTTATCTTCAAATGAAAGTACAATGACTACGGAAAGTACAATTAGTGCTTTACCAATTATATTATTAACTTCATTTGTAGCACTTGGTTTTATGACTTATAAACGATATCAAAAACGATTTGTATATCAACGTATTCCAGATAATGAAGATACATTTGAACTATAAATTAAAATTCTTCATAAATAATTTTTTTATTTTTATTATGTAATGTTCCATAATTATTAAATAATGGTTCATATTCATAATCATTATTTTTGTTACTTTTATTATGAACACAATATATTTTATAAATAGAAATATATGATAATATCATTAAAAAAGAGCAAAAAATAATTATAAAATAATAATTTTCAGAAGATGATGATGTTAAATCATTATCTATATTTGTTGAATTTGTTGAATTATTCATTTTTTATTTACTTTATAATTATAATGTAAATATTTTTATATTAAAAATAATTTTTTATTTTTTTTTTACTTATTTTAATATTTTTTTAAACTTTTACTTTTAACACTTTTGCTTTTCATACTTTTCTTTTTGCTTTTAACACTTTTACTTTTAACACTTTTACTTTTAACACTTTTGCTTTTAACACTTTTATTTTTTAAACTTTTATATTTTTTACCACCCATTGTTCTAATTGTTGGTTTTAAAGTTGCGTTTAATATATCTGTATTAAAAATAGTATCATTACTATTTATAGGTTTACACATTATATCTGTTGTATAATATTTAGAAACTAAATCTAAGAACTCTAATGTACCAATAGATGATGCTGCGTTATTATTATCAATTAATCTTTTTACATTATTAAAAACATATTCATGTTGTTTAAATCCATTTATATTTTGGCTATCCATTGATGTTTGAAATGTTTCAAAATCTATAAAATGTGTATGTTTCATTAATATTTTATTTTTATTTCCAAATTTATTTTTAATACGTGTATAAAGATTGTTAATAATATTTCGTGCTTTTATTATATTATAATTTTGATTATTTTTTATTTTAAAAATAAGACGATTGAATTCATATATATCTATATATGGAATGGGTGGAGGATTATTTGCTAATGGTGATATATTTAATACCATAAATATTGAAAGTACAATATTATTAAAATTAGCTTCACCAATAGTTGTTTTTAATTTATCAAAAATAACACTACTAACAACACTATTGTTTGTATTTTGATTAAAACATGTATTATCAATACAATAATAAGGTAAGCAATCGTTATTAAATGGAGGTACAACACGAATTGAATTTTTATTTCGTTCCATAATTAAATTTTGGATAATTTGACGAGTTTCTTGTAATGTTCCATTAATCATATAACCTTCACTTTTGCGTAACGCACAAATTTCTTTACTTTTTGCTATACGACAATGTAATTCAATATAATTTTCCATTGTTGAAACATATAAATATTGTAAAACACGTTTTAATTTAGGAATATTTTGTTTTCCAAAAGTATTTATAATATTAATAATTTTTGTGAACGTATCAACTGGTTTTTCAGTATGACTACTACGATTAATTACTTTTTCAGGACCTGTATATAATTCTGTTAATATATCAAATTTTTCAAAATATAAACTTTTAACATAATTATAAACAGTATCTGATTGAATTCCAAGTTCAATATTTACCATTACAGATTCCATTTCAGATTCATTTTTTACTCTGGGTTTTTGGGATTGTGGATTTTTTAATGTATATTTTTTTAATTCAAAAGAATATGGTT
>JACCEB010441211.1_pt1 | contig 10971 bp, 9 predicted proteins | sample 7454761 | NCBI WGS metagenome assembly JACCEB01 (sample SAMN15323454, study PRJNA562643) | freshwater metagenome | isolation source: river surface water | place: USA:Blue River Watershed | collected 2017-08-18 | reverse complement strand
TAATACGTTTGATATATATTGAAGATAAATTCTAAAATAAACAACTACAAACTAATAGTGTAATAAGATTACACTATTAACATTGTAATACCGTTGCATCTTAAAACATTTTTTTGATTTACGTTTGATCACCGCTTGATGTCTGTGATGCATTTGTTGCCGACGCTACAAAATCCCGTGAACCGTTTGTTTCCTGCACGTGCGCAGAAAACTCCCGTATATCATGTCGGCAAAGTGGGCATCGTGGGCTTGTTTGAAAATGGCGGTCAATGCATTCACGATGGAACGAGTGGCCGCATGTACGAACCTGCCGTTGCGCTTGACCATCCGTAATAGCATCAAAACAAATCACACATGAATCGCGCGTAGAATTCGCGTCGGTCATAAATAAACGAGTGGCACGGTCTATTTGCTCTTGTGTTGGGCGAATAGGAATAGGGTTCATGAACGATGCAAGAATTTCGGCCCACGACTGCTCCTGGGCTGCAGGTGTGCGTTGGCGAGCAATAGGAGTATAATCCACAGTGGTCATATGTGGGCTGGTGTAATAGTTTGTATAAGTTGATGGATACCGTAAAACTGGAGTTGCATATAAACTAGAATTTCCACCTACGGGTGGCAAACTGAGGAGTCCAAGAATGGCAGTTAGGGTGTCATTGGTGTTGTCTTGTGCGGCGGTGTCTAGGAACGAGCGAACCGTAAATTGGGGAACATGGGATTCTTGGATTGGTGTTGTAGGGCTTGTTTGAGGACTTACATGAGGTGTTGCGCGAGGCGATGCTACACGAACAGTCGGCTCGCTGGTAGGTGTATTCATACGATTCAGGGACTGATTGGATTCGTTACGCCAGCGATTATAAATCGCATTGCGACGCCCACGACGGCGATAATAATTGGCACTGTAGCGTTCATTTGTATCAGCGGTTGTGTCGGTGGTTTGGTATGAGCTGCCAGCGGATGACCCGTCAGATTCTCTTGTAGGCTGGTGATTTACAGTATCACGTGCATAAGAATTCGTAGCGGCGGGTACAGCCGATGTTGCACCAGTAGCCGCGTACATAGTTGTCGCGGCGTCGTACAAGTTATACACCTCGCGCATACGGCGGCGGATGTATTGGACTAAGTCATTGTTTTGGAATTGTGTTTGGTCATAGAGAATTGCTGGAAATAGCCTATGGAGTTCATCCAATAGGTAAGAGTTGTAATATGACATAAGTACCTTACTCCAGGACACTATAATTCGTGCCACACCCAAACGCATATAAGGGTGTGACCCACTTCTATGTAGGATCGTATGAACCCGGACACAGCACCATCAGAGCAGCCACAGGAGCCGCCATCACAAGTAGGGATTTGTGGATTAATTAATATGGGAAACACCTGTTTTCTCAACTCCGCCATACAAGTTATGCGGTGTATTCCTGAGTGGGCCGGATTTTGTGCAAGCGATGAGGCGAAAGATTGGACCTATGCGGACCCAAGCGGGACTACTGTAAAAGTGTTGGACGCGTATGCCGAGCTAACGCGCGGAATGTGGGCGCAACGCCAACCGGCCCTATGTCGCCCTCGCGCATTCCTACTAGCCATCCATCAGGCCACGAAAGGGACGATTCATGAGCAATTAGGGCTGCCGATGCAAAATGACGGCCACGAATTCATGATGTATGCGCTGGACCAATTTCACGAGGCTCTCAAACAGTCAGGACCTGTGGCAGCCGACGAAGCAATTCCTGCAGTAAAAGCTTGGTGCGCACATTGGACAAAGGATTATTCACCGCTTGTAAATATGATTTTTGGCCTAGACCGTGTGACAATTACGTGTGGCGGATGTGGTACAAAGTCAGTACGCTGGGAAGTATTCAATACGCTGCGCGCGCCTGTGCCAGCGGACGGTCAGACGATTTTAGAGGCCTTGATGGCGGAGCGCGCACCACAACCGATTGACAAATACGCGTGTGATACTTGTAAAGAGAGGAACGGGCCTGATGCTGAGCGCCCGTCGGCCACAATTACGCAGGAAATTTGGCGCATGCCACGCAACCTAATTGTCATGTTTCGGCGGTTTGACGAGCAACGACGCAAAATCATGTCGGTGCTGAAATACGACGGTGCAGCGGTTCAGTTTGCCGACCTGTTTGCCGCCGACACTCATGACGATAGTCGCGAATGGTCCTATGGGCCGATTGGCGCACTTGACCATCATGGGAGCCATTTTGGCGGACATTACACGTCCCAGGCGTACAACTTTGTGGAGAAATCTTGGTGGCATTACGATGATGGAAATGCAACTAAGATGGGTGATGGGCCAGTATTTGGACGAGCGTCGTATGTGGTTGTACTTAGGAAACTAGAGTAAATGTTTAATAAGAACGGAAAGCCTCTTCCACGGTCTGTCCGCCGATTTCGGTCGCATCTTCTTGGGCTAGTACGGATGGTTGCGAGGCATCCATGGCAAACTGGGTCTGGAGGGTTTGCATAATCTGGTTAATCTGAGGGACGACCTTAGCCATATCGTGAATTGCCTTTTCGGTGGCTTTCTGGCCCTGGCCCTGAAATCCTTCTATGTGTCCATTTGGATAAAATCCCTCCATTGCAGGCCCACCCTTGGTTGGTGCGGTGCTTATGAAGACAGTATTAATGCGCCCAATCATTCCACGAGGCTCACACACACGGTAATGTATGTGAGGTTCAATGCGCCCCTTGAAGGGGACAGTGTAGGGCTGAGGTGTGCGGACTTTTAGGATGATGTTGCCAGCATTATCAGCCGTCGTCACGCCGACATTCTCAAACTTCGCATATGCGTCCTTCCAGTCGTTAATGTGTTTCAAATCTTCATTGGATGGCTCTGCGGCCCAATACAATACCTTTGCCCCAGGAGCGACCTGAATTGCGACTTCACGGTCTGCACCGGGAGGCGTACGGTCCTCTAGAATGGAACACGGCATTACAGTTTCGCCAAGGAATGGCAAGTAGTAGTCCCGCTGGAGGATGAAATACAAGCCTGCAAATCCGATGAGTGTGAAAATCATGCTGCTCACAAAACCTTCCCCGAAGAGGCCCGTGACAAGATTTGTATTTGCCGCACCAAAAATCAGACATACAATTGCTCCAAATATCAAAAATCCGTACGCCACCTTTTGGACAAGTAAGTGGGTGTATTTTTTGTCAAATACGTAATTTTCCGTGTCCATAGTATTTCTAGTGTTATATGCACAAATAAAAACGTTGCACGTACTAGAAGTGATATGAATTTAGTCACATTAGCGTTGCTAGGACTCCTAATAGTTGTACTTGCAGTGTTTCTCGGACGTGAAGGATTTTATGCTAACGGCGCTGGATCATCATCTAGTTCGCAGGCTGCAGAATTAACTATTAAGGATGGATGGATGGCGTATGTGTATGATTCGCGGAAACAGTATTCGCGGGCCAACAACTGGGTGGCGCGTGTAATAGAGGCAAATAGTAAGCCATCGGATGTGAGTGGTGTGAAGATTTTCCAGTTTAATTCGTCATCGGGCATTGGGCTAATTTATATAGATTTGGATATGCCCAAATATCAAGTGTTGCGGCCAGTGTTTCCAAATTCAATGGGCATATATGTGAAAAGTGATACTGGCAAGGCACAGTCAATACTATTGAATAGTTATTTTGGCATGGACCGTATAAACAATGAAGCCGATGCAAAGAAAATCATCAATGCGCTGTTTGTGTCAAAAGGGGATGCTGAGTTGGCAGCGACGTTATCGCAACAATTAGGATTGTATGTGGAGCGCCGAAATGATATGCCGACTGTCAATGCGTTAATGACATCACTATTTACTGGTATTGGTCAAGCTGGTTTGAATACCGCTGCTGTGGCGGCATAAACGGTATGGTATTTTAGACTAATTAGTAGGATGACGGAGTATGATGCATATGTGGTGATTCCTTATAGAAATCGTGCAGAAGACTTAGAGGTTTTTAAACGTTGTGTCCCGGCCGCCTTTAAATCACAAGGACTAAAGGCGCTGTTTATTGTCAGTGAGCAAGCCGATACGCTGCCGTTTAATCGCGGCAAGAGCATTAATGTGGGATGGTGCGAAGTGATGAAGCGCTACCCTCGTGCGCGGTCATTCTATTTCCACGACGTGGATACGTGGCCTGTAACACCGACATCATTTCATTACAAGACGCCAAAATCGGGTGGATTTACGCACATTTTCGGCGTACCAGACCGGCAGGGGCTCATTAGTTGGGGTGGCGGCTGTGGGAGTATTTCACGGCTGGCGTTACTGAAGACGAACGGATATCCGAATGATTTTTGGGGTTGGGGTGGCGAGGACAATGTGTTGGGGAATCGGTTGCTCAAGAACAAAGTAGATGTGTATTTGAACAAGAAGGTGTATCGTGGGCAGACGGACAAGGTCAATGAGAAGCAGGACCAGCCACGGGATATGCGATTCCAGCCAGAGAATGCACGGCGCTTGTATAGTGGCGAGGCGGACTCGGTGGAAAATGGGATTACAAACTGCCATTATTGTGTGGTAGGCGAAGAAGTGGATAAGGATGGATTTTTGTGGCTCCGATGTGATTATACTCCGAAGGAGGGTGCTGAATCTGTGTCTAAGTAAGGGCTTTTAGGGTGCGAGTATATAATTTGAGTGTTTTCTAGAGTCTGTTTTGTAGATGGATTCTAGTGCATACTTGGCGGCGAAACAGCTGCAGGCTATTTGTAAATCTAACGCAAGCTGTTATACAAACACAGGCAGTGGAGGGACAGGGCCTACAGGTGCAGCTGGTCCTACAGGTGCAACTGGGACTACTGGGACAACAGGAACAACGGGTGTGACTGGAGCGACTGGAGAGACAGGTGCAATTGGTCCTACTGGAGCAACTGGAGAAACAGGTGCAATTGGTCCTACTGGAGCAACTGGAGAGACAGGTGCAATTGGTCCTACTGGAGCAACTGGACCTACACCAAATACAATGCCATTATATGGTTCTGCTTACTTATCTACAAGTGTTCCTGTATCTGGCACTGTTGGTGCTCCAACATCCATTATGACATTTACAATTCCAACAGCTGGAGTATGGGATGTTGTATATGCTGTTAGAGCACAAGGTGCTACACCATTTGCAGCTGAAGTTGCGCTATATGAAAGTGGTGTTGTTGTTCCAAATTCTTACATTTTAATTGATTATTCAACTGCAGCTAGTTCTAATAGTGCAGGTACAGGTACTGGACGGATTTTCCTTACAACAACTGGTTCGACGACATATACTGTCGGCGGATATGCATCAACGGGTTCATGGACGGCCATTTTAGATACAAATGGATACACGGGTGTTACATGGATGCAAATTACAGGAGGTTATATTGGCGCAACAGGTACGACTGGAATTACTGGCACGACTGGAACTACTGGTGAGACTGGTCCTATTGGCCCTACTGGTACAACTGGAACTACTGGTACAGGTGGTGTGATGGCGTTGTATGGAGCCTTCTATGATACAAGTGGTTCAACTTTAACCACAGGAGGAACGACTGCAATACCTATTACATTTAACAATACATATGAAGCAAATGGAGTAAGTATAGTAAATGACTCCCATATCTTATTTTCAAGTGGCGGGACATACAACGTACAATTTTCTACTGTTTTTAACACAACCAAAGCAAATTCAATTAATGTTGATATGTGGTTTAGCAAAAATGGAACAAACATTCCCCAATCAAATACCCGCTTTACAGTCGCAAATCAAGCACAATTAGTCGCAGCATGGAACTTTGTCTTAACTGTGGCAGCAGGAGACTACATTGAACTCTATTGGTACACAAATGATAATGCAGTGTCTATTTCGGCCACTGGCACTAGTACATCACCAACACGTCCAGCAGTCCCCGCAACTATCCTAACAGTAACCCAAGTGACATACACACAAGTTGGCCCTACTGGTCAAACAGGTACAACTGGAACCACAGGTACAACTGGAACCACAGGTACAACTGGAACCACAGGTACAACTGGAACCACAGGTCCAACTGGTCAAACAGGTACAACAGGTGAAATCGGTCCTACAGGAGCAACAGGCCCAGCCGGTCCAGCAGGAGGCCCCACAGGCCCTACAGGTGCAACTGGAACTGGTATAACACCTGGTTCTCTTACAACAAACTCTGTTATGTACTATGACGGGGCAAATATAACAGGTTCTTCGCTCTTCCGTTTTGATCCAACATCAGGTGTATCTGGTGAAGTTATCATTAACGGTAAGCTCACTGTCGACGGCATTATTGATCCAATTGGCCTTGAATTAGCACCGACATCATCCAACCCAAGTGCCGGCCCAACTGGCATGTTATGGTACAACAACACCGACGCATTTATGTATTGCGACTCATGTCCAGTTCATTGTAAGCCCACAGGAAATACATTAACAGTCGATGCTGTGTATGGTGACGATACTGCAGCCGCCGCAAATAAATACCGTGTGCCATTTAAGACTATTAGTGCCGCACTGGCACTAGCATCTGCCGGCCAAATTGTCGTAGTCAATGCCGGCACATATAATGAAACGCTTGTCGTTCCTGACAACGTGTCATTAACAGGAACCGGCGCACAATCCGTTATAGTTCAACAGCTCGGTGTGTCGGCGAATACTACACTTATTACAGTCGGTGTAAATTGTCGCGTAGAAAATATGACGGCAAATCTTTCATCCGCGGGAAATTATGACCTCGTTGGTGTAGATTTCCCATCAGGTACATCCATAACAGCCAAACTACGAAATTTCATCTTAACTGTTACAAGTACAGCCAGCGGCTCACCGACGATTCTCGGTGTCCGCTCCGCCGGCACATCTACACCACCAACGACAACATTTACAGCAGTAAATGCAATCCAGCGTACATCTGTTAATGTAATTTCAAGCAGTACTGGAATTACACGCGGGATACTTGTAAGTGGTGCAAACAGGTTTGCCGTGCGTGACATGGTGGTGTATGCGCGTGGAACTGGCACCGACATTGTGGGTGTTGAAACAACCCATGCCAATGCCTACACGGAAATCAAGACATCTACGATTAGTGGTGTGTTGTATGATATAAATCGGACAGCAGGTGAAATATTACTTGGATTTACGGACCTGAGAAATAATAGAGCTAACGGAAATAGTTTCAGTGTTGTAACTGAATCAAATACGGTTACATTTGGAGTTCTTGGAAATCCTGGTGCAAATACAACGTATTATTTAGTCCCTGGTACAGTACCCATTGCTGATTTATCTACAACAACTCCATTCACAATACCAGTAATACAAAATATGATTCTTTTTACGGGTATTGTAAGATTCAATGGTACTATCACAGGTACTGATACACTAAGCTTACATATTCATAAAAATGGAGGTGCTAGCCCAATATATACAATTACACTTAACGCAGGTGAAACACAAAAAATTGCAACCGCAACATCTGTTGATTTTTCTACTGGTGATACATATTATGCGAAGCTCACATCAATAGGAAATCCTGGAGCAGGTACATTTATTGCGACGATTGGATTTTATTAAACAATCTTTGCGGGTTTAAGATTTTTACATTTATAAACAAATAGTATTTCAAGCACTCTATGAACGTATTTTTCAATGCATTTTGGAATGGATTTGGTTCAAATCCGAAGACGACTGAATTTTTCACACGTCTTCTATCCGCCGTATTTGGCGTGCCTGTGGTACGGGGCTCAAATGCCGAGGAGTGTGAGCTATTAGTGGAAAGTGGATTTGGCACAAGTTTGCTCGCGACAAAAACTTGGCGTGCATCTTTCTTGTTCATGGGTGAATCTTGGACACGGGACAACTGGCGCGACTACACAATTGTTCTTTCTGGGCAGGCGGTGTCAGAAGGCCCCAATGTTGTATCATTGCCGCTCTATGTGTTGTATTTATATGATGTCGGCGTTACAGTTCCAGCTCAGGTCTCAAGACCAATGCCAGCAGGTGATGTGGTGGTAATCATTAGTAATCCTGTCCCAGGAGTCCGCACTCAGTTCTTGGACGAACTAGAACGCCATTTCAAGGTCTGTTATGCTGGCCGATACAAAAACAATGTCGGTGGTGCACTCAGGCCCGCCTACGGAACACCCGAGTTCTTCCACTTCATCAGCAAATTTAAGTTTGTCATCAGTATGGAGAATTCCGCTCAAGATTCTTACATAACTGAAAAAATCTTCCACGGGTTCTTCGCCCATAATGTGCCTGTGTATTGGGGTGCGCCACGTGTAAGCGAATATATCAACCCTGCCCGGTTTCTAGAAGTCCGCGACAGTTCGCCATCCGAGTTTGCACGTGTGATTGCTGAGATGAAACGTCTGGCTGCTGACGAGCATGCCTGGCAGACCCTAATTGCCCAACCTTGGGAAACACCAAATAAACAGCAACCATGTATTGAAACATTGGCAACGGAAATAAAACTAAAATATAGATGTATGATAGATAAATTATGTCAATTAATAAAATAACACTATTTAATAGTGTGTGTATATTAATACTATTAATAATATTGTATATACATAACTCTACTACTATTTTACGGCGCATGTATGCTGAATATTTTTCTGATACAAATAACCTTCGCGTATATTTCCACTCATTTTGGCCAGATTTTCCACCATTGACACGCCAGTTTTTCTGTGAAATATTATCACATATATATAACGCACCCGTAATAGAGGGTGATTATAATAATTCAAATATATTAATGGAAAGTGTATTTGGCGGATCTGTATTGAAAGATAAACCTTGGAAACATACATATTTATATAGCGGCGAATCATATTTGCGTGACAATCATGCAGATTATACATGCATACTAAGCGGAGAGTCTGACACATTTTCACCAAATAATGTTGCAGTGCCATTATATTCAATATTGTTACATGCACTAAATTCTACAAATGATACGCGTCTAAATACGGACGTTGCACCGCATATGCCAAAAAAAGATGTTGTTGTGATTATAAGTAATGGCGGTGCTGGTGTTCGCAATACATTTGTAGATGAATTGGACAAACATTTCCAGGTAACATATGCAGGTAGATATAAAAATAACACAGGTGGGCCATTAGCCGCTGCATATGGAACGCAAGAATTTGCAGATTATGTATCACAATTTAAATTTGTAATTACTATGGAAAACTCGGAGCAAGATACATATATTACAGAGAAAATATTTCATGGAATACATTCTCACACTATTCCAGTATATTGGGGCGCACCGCGTGTAACTGAATATATTAACCCTGCACGGTTTATTCACATGAAATCAATTGATGATATATTACCAACAATTGAAAAAATGAAAGCATTGGCATCTGATGAACGTGCATGGCAAGCAATGGTATCTGCACCATGGGAATCGCCAAATGGTGTGCAACCGACGCCTGAAAACATTGCAAAGAAAGTTTTACGTAAATTGCCACAACTGCGTAATTAATTATTATGTATTATCTATTACAGTAGCCTCTGGAAAATGGAAATCTGGATAAAACCCTTCTGGTCTGTGTGCATCAACAATCCAAGTGTTAGGCATGATTAAGTATGGGCGGTCTATATTTAAATAAAGTCCCCACCATGAATATGTGGAATTTGCACATATTCCACCATATGCACAGCGTGACATCAAATATAATGAATCGTACTCATTTTCATCCACGTATGTATGTTGTAAGGACTCTAATACATTAAATGATTGTGCATAAGGTTTATCATTTGTAAAAACGTATATATGATTTACACCATGTGATTTTAATAACTCTACTGCAGCTATGTAATAGTTTTTTAATGGTACATTTAAATACTGCAAGCCAATAAAATCACCACCTCTAAAATGTATAAATGCACTAGCATCAAGTTTAGGATATTTTGACGCTATTTCTGTATTAAACACTAATAAATCTACAAATTCAGCTCTGTAAGGGTGCATTTTTTTCCAATCTTGATTATACATAACTAATTCGGCAGGTGTTGGATCGTCGCGCAATGTAATATAATCAGATGCTGTTATGCGCGGACTAATTTGCATACTTGGTTTATCAGTTGTAATATATTGTTTAAAATTTACAAATATACTATCCATATAATCAATAACACTATGTCCAGATTTGTGAATATAATCACTATGCAATTGTAATGTTTTATTTAAGGTTTTAGACAATCCATACGCTGTACCCAATTCAAATAATTGATTTCCTAGCCCATCTTTGAGTTTTGGTACAATCATATGGTCTAAAAATTTTTCCTTGTACGTAAGTACCACACTTATAAGTATTATTAAGACTAGTAATGTAATTAGTAACACAACTTGTGCATACGACATACTATATTTACTATTTGATTTGATATTATATTGTTAAATCGTTACGTTACAATGTGCAAACTTACACATACATCATTTTATAACTATCATTTACAGGCTCCTTCTTCTTTAGGAACAAATCTACATGCTCCTTTTTCAGTACATATGGAAGCGTGAAGTCCTTAATGTAGAATGGCAAGCTCTTATCGTTATACATCCGGAGCATATTGACTTTCTGTGCAATTGCCTCTATACAGCGTTTTAGCTCGCGAACACCCTTCTCCTCACTTGCATACGTCTCAATGATGTGTGCAAGTAGGTCCTTGCCGATTCCCACCTTCTCGTCCAGATTGACCTCACGTAGCGCTGCGGGCAGCAAGTACTTCTCCGCAATCACCATTTTCTCCTTAGCACTGTAACCCTCCAACTTGACAACCACCATACGGTCCAGCAAGATGCGGTCCAACTTGTTGATATCATTCGCCGAGAATACGAACATCACTTTGCTCAAATCAATTGGAATGCCGGCCATGTACTTGTCCTCAAACTCACCATTCAGTACAGGGTCCGTCAAATGTACAAGCAAGTTCTGCACTTCTTCTCCCTTGGCTGTCGTGGAAATCTTGTCCAACTCATCAAAG
>JACCEB012115828.1_pt1 | contig 10975 bp, 9 predicted proteins | sample 7454761 | NCBI WGS metagenome assembly JACCEB01 (sample SAMN15323454, study PRJNA562643) | freshwater metagenome | isolation source: river surface water | place: USA:Blue River Watershed | collected 2017-08-18 | reverse complement strand
GTGGCCGACAACCCCGAGACCCGCGAAAGCAGCGGCACCGAGGCCGTGTTGAGGTCGACGCCGACGCCGTTCACGCAGTCTTCCACCACTGCGTCCAACTGGCGCGCGAGTTCCGACTGGTTCACATCGTGCTGGTACTGGCCGACGCCGATGGACTTGGGGTCGATCTTCACCAACTCAGCCAGCGGATCCTGCAGTCGCCGGGCGATGCTGGCCGCACCGCGCAGGCTCACGTCGACATCGGGCATTTCCTGCGAGGCGAATTCACTGGCCGAATACACCGACGCCCCAGCCTCGGACACCACCACCCTTTGCAGGCCGGCAAAGCGCTCGGCGGCCTGGCCCGTGAGCTGACCCAGGCGCTTGATCAAGTCGGCGGCGAGCTTGTCGGTCTCGCGGCTGGCGGTGCCGTTGCCGATGGCAATCAAATTGACGCCGTGTTTTTCACATAGCTTGGCCAGGGTGTGCAGCGAGCCCTCCCAGTCGCGGCGCGGCTCGTGCGGGAAAACCGTGCTGGTGTCCACCAGCTTGCCGGTGGCGTCCACCACCGCCACCTTCACGCCCGTACGAATGCCTGGGTCCAGGCCCATGACCACTCGAGGGCCGGCAGGCGCTGCCAAAAGCAGGTCGCGCAGGTTGTCACCAAAGACCTTGATGGCCACTTTCTCGGCGTCTTCACGCAGGCGGGTGAAGAGGTCGCGCTCGGTCGACAGGGACAGTTTGACCCGCCAGGTCCAGGTCACGCACTTGCGAAGCAAATCGTCGGCGGCCCGCTTGGCGTGGCTCCAGCCCAGGTGCAGGGCAATGCGGCCCTCGGCGATCGAGGGCTGGCCAGGCTCGGGCTCGACCGGCAGCACCAGCTTGGCGTCCAGGATTTCGAGTTGGCGACCGCGAAACACCGCCAGCGCGCGGTGCGAGGGAACCCGGCCCATCGGCTCGTCGTAGTCAAAATAGTCGCGGAACTTGGCGACGTCGGGGTTGTTTTCGTCCTTGCCAGCGGCGAGCTTGGATTTGAGCAGGCCCTCGGTCCACAGCCACTCGCGCAGGGACTGCACCAGGGCGGGGTCTTCGGCCCAGCGCTCGGAGAGGATATCGCGCACACCGTCTAGCACCGCGGGCACGGTGGTGAAGTCTTCGCCGCCCTCACCTTTTTCGGCCTTCACATAGGCCTGGGCTTCAAGCTGCGGATCCCTCGTCGGGTCGGTAAAAAGCAAGTCGGCCAGCGGCTCAAGGCCAGCCTCGCGGGCGATTTGGCCCTTGGTGCGGCGCTTGGGCTTGTAGGGCAGATACAGGTCTTCGAGTTCCTGCTTGGTCGGCGCAGCTTCGATGGCAGCTTGCAACTCGGGGGTGAGCTTGCCTTGCTCACGGATGCTGGCCAGTACGGTCTCGCGCCGGTCTTGCAGTTCGCGCAGGTAGGACAGGCGAGCTTCGAGCTCGCGCAACTGGATGTCGTCGAGGCCTCCGGTGGCCTCTTTGCGATAACGGGCGATGAAGGGGACGGTGGAGCCTTGGTCGATCAGTTCGACGGCGGAGCGTACTTGCTCTTCACGGACTTTGATTTCGGCGGCAATTTGCCGAACGATGCGTTGCATGCGCGGGGACTCTTTCGGGGCGGAGCGGGCACAGGCCTGCAGGGGGAAACGGACAAGTTTGCCATAGGCGACAGCCCTCATGACGCTGCTGGCGCCGGCCCTATGACACCGCTGGCGCGACCATGTCGGGGACAGGCTCGCGGGGCGGGTGACTACAGGGCGCGGGGCCGGTGCAGCGGAACAATCGACGCCCTTCTCACCTGCTTCACAGGAGCCGGCCATGCGCTTGCGTACCGTATTCCTCGTCCTTGCCGTCGCCGTGGTGGGCGCTCTGGCGCTGTTGAATGCGACCGAGATCATCCGTCAGGTGCCGGTGAACCTGCTCTGGGTACAGGTGGAGGCGCCGCTGGGCCTGGTGCTGCTGGGGTTGCTGGCGACGGCTGTTGCCATCAGCTTGAGTATGGGGGCCACCCTGCGTGCCCGCCACCGGCACCGGGAGCAGGCGCTGTCGCAGGCGATGCAGACCCAGAGGGATTTGGACCACCGCGCCGAAGCCTCGCACTTCAGCGAATTGCGCCAGACCCTGGACAACCTGCTGCGTGAGACCCGCCAGCGGCATGACGACATCGGTGGGGCAGTTGAACAGTCCTTGGTGCGGCACCAGCGCGAAACCCGCACCCAGCTCGAGGGTCTGCACCGGGCGATGGGCAGTCGCCTCGGCGAGATGGAGGCGCGGCTAGAGGCTCGGCTCGACGGAGTGGCGCCGAGCCGTAGCGGCTGGACGAGCAGCGGCCCCGCGGCTGCAGCGACCCAGGGGACGGGCGAGTCGGCCGTCTGGGCCGAGCCGGTGACAGCGCCCGAAGTCAGCTCGGCCCTGAGCGGCGGGCCGGTGCTGCGCTCCTAGGCCTGACCGTCAGCCCACAGCGCGCAGCACGTAGCCGATGCGCGGGAAGTGCACATGCATCCGGCCCACGCGGGGATCGGTGCGGCCCAGGGTGTAGTGCGTCCGGGTGGCCGCCAACAACTCGCCCTCGGTCGTCTCCTGGCCAAAGGACTCGGGCGCGATCGTGACCTGGCTACCCAGGGGAATTCCGTGGTCGTCCTGGAAGGCGCTGTTGACGAGGAGGTTTTCTTTCGGCCCCAGGGGCTCGCTGCGCTCAGCCACGGTGAGCGCGTCTTCGGCCGACAGCGTCTCGCTGCGGCCGTGGCCCAGCGCTGCCATCCGGTCCATCCACTCGCCCACCGCCGGCGTGGCGTCAAAGATACCCGCCAGGGCCGGCGCGCGGTCGCGGGTGAACCACAGGGAGTGGTAGGCAGCGAGGTCGGCGATGCAGGGCTCTGCGCCGAAGAGAAAGTCGTGCTCCTCGACCATGCTGGCGATGCGCCGCAGGTAGGAGCGGTAGGCACTGGTGCCGTCTGCAGGGCGCAGCAGGGTCATGTTGGTGCGCATGGCCTTGCGGTCGGCGGCAAAGGCCTGCAGGGTTTGCGGGCTGGCACCCGCCATCACCTGGGCCAGTCCGGCCGGCTGGAAGCTATAGGCCATGGCGGCCCAGAACAGCGGGCCGTCGGCCCATTGCGCAAAGACGCGGGACACGCCGCGCAGATGCGGCGGGTACAGCGTGGGCTCGGGCTTCAGGTGCTCGAGTACGTCGCAGATCAGGGCCGTGTCGCAGTAGATGTCGGCGCCGATCTGCAGGATGGGCGTGCGCCGGTAGCCGCCGGTGAGCGCTATGACCTCGGGCTTGGGCATCACGGCCGGTACCTGCACTGAGCGCCAGGTCATCTGCTTGAGGCCGAAGGCCACCCGCAACTTCTCGGAGAAGGGCGATATTGGGTAGTGGTGCAGGATCGGCAGGGTGCTCATGGCGATGCTCCTGGGGCTGTAAAGGCGTGTGGGTGGGGGGGCTCTGGACCGCGCAGGTTCAGACCAGCTTGACCAACTGTTTGCCGAAATTGCGGCCCTTGAGCAGGCCGAGGAAGGCCTCGGGCGCTGCGGCCAGGCCCTGGGCCAGCGTCTCACGCGGACGCAGCTTGCCGGTGCCGACCAGTTGCCCGAGCTCCTGCAGGGCCTGGGGCCAGACTTCCATGTGCTCGCTCACAATGAAGCCCTCAACCCGCAGCCGGTTCGAAAGAATCAGTTGCGGGTACTGCAGCGGGATCGGCTCGCCGTTGTAGCCGGCGATCATGCCGCAGACCGCAATACGGGCGAAGGCATTGGTGCGCAGCATCACTGCGTCCAGGCACATGCCGCCCACGTTCTCGAAGTAGCCGTCAACGCCGTCCGGACAGGCCTGCTTGACCGCCTTGGAAAGAGACAAGGCGTCCTTGTGCTCGCGGTAGTCGATGCAGGCGTCAAAGCCGAGTTCCTCGGTCACGTAGCGGCATTTGTCCGGTCCGCCGGCAATGCCGACCGCACGCGCGCCGCGCACCTTGGCCAGGGTGCCCACCGCGCTGCCGACCGCGCCACTGGCGGCGCTCACCACCACAGTCTGGCCCGGCTGGGGGTCGATGATCTTGACCAGGCCGTACCAAGCGGTGACGCCTGGCATGCCCACCGCGCCCAGGTAGTGCGAGAGCGGCACATGGGTGGTGTCGACCTTGCGCAGCGCACCCGGTTGGCCGGCGTCGACCACGCTGTACTCCTGCCAGCCGCCCATGCCGACGACCTTGTCGCCGGGCGCGAACTTGGGGTGGCGGCTTTCGGCGACCTCGCCGACCGTGCCGCCGATCATCACCTCGCCCAGGGGTTGGGGCGCGGCGTAGCTCTTGCCGGCGTTCATGCGACCGCGCATGTAGGGATCAAGACTGAGGTAGTGGTGGCGCACCAGCACCTGGCCGTCCTGCAAGGCTGGCGTATCGGCACTGACCAGGCGGAAGTTGGCGGCGGTGGCTTCGCCCTCGGGGCGGTTGTCGAGAAGGATTTGATGGTTCTGGGGCATGAGGTTCTCGTCGTGGTGTGGGTGCGTTGAGGCGGTATCGGTCCGGGAAATAAGTTCAGGTGCAGGTTCAGGCTTCTGGCAACTGCGGTGCCGGCCCGGCAGCACGGGCATTTCGGCGTTCAGCGCGGGCCTGATCGGGAAGGCGCTCGACGTATCGGAAGGTGCCCGTGGCATGGGCACAGATGCGGTCTTGGCTGTCGTACAGCGTGGCCTCGGCAAAAGCCATCGTCGCCGTGCGGTGCAAGAGACGGCCCTCGCAGCGCAGCGGCCCGGCCGCCGCGCGCATGAAGCTGGTCTTGAGGTCAATGGTGACCACCGCCTGCGGGTTCGCCGGGCTGCGGCAGGCGCGGCCCAGGGCGACGTCCATCAGGGTCATGATCACCCCGCCGTGGGTGACCGACAGGCTGTTGAGGTGGTGGGCCTGCGGGTCCAACTCGACGGAAGACTCGCCCTCCTCCCAGCGCATCAGGAGAATGCCCATTTGCTCGACAAAGGGCACGGGGGGCAGCAGAGGCAGGGGTTGTCGCATGGGGTTGGGTGGCAGGGGATCGGTGCGAGTTGGGCCAGAGACGTTGCAAAAATGACGCGGTGTGGGTCGGGATCGGACCACTACGGGACCGCAAAAGCCAAAGTGCTATGTTGCCGCAAGCCAAGCGGGGGTGGCGTTACCTGCGAGACATTGCCCTCAATGCGCCGACAAGACCTGGCGCGTGCGCCGCCTGTGCCGCCTCCAGGCCAGGCGCAGCCACAGTTCTCGCAGCACGATGCAAAGCCCCCACAGGACCAGAAAGCCGAAGACGATGTCACTCAGGTAGTGGCCCCCGGCCGCCATCCGGGCCAGGCCGATGCTGGTGCCTGCCAGGGCCCCGATGGCCCACCAGCGCCAGCGCGTGCGCCGGCTTCCCATCAGGCCAACCGCCATCAGCATGAAGCCCCCGGCAGCGTGACCGCTCACGAAGGAGCAGTTGCGCGGGCAGAGGTTGGACGGTTGCAGAGGGGGCTGGAAGGGATGGACGCCACCAAACTGCTCGGTGAGCACGGGGCGCGGCCTGCCCCAGTTGTCTTTGAGAACGTTGTGCACCAGCAGCCCAACGCCGAGTGCCGCCACCAGCGTGAGGGCGACCGCCCGTCGCACCCAGTGGCGCGGCAACAGTCGGGGCCGGAAAAGGGCCGCACCCACGGCCAGCAGGGCCAGCAGCACCAGCGCCCGGGCCAGCGTTGGACTCCACTCGTACAGCAACCAGACCCAGAGCCAGCCGCGTCCCTGAAAGGCTTGCTCGGCGTAGAACTGCCCGCTGGCCCACAGGTCCAGGCCGGGCCAGGTCTCGAACACCACCACAGCCAGCGCCAGGGCGCAGGCAAAGGCCAGGCGCTCCTGTTGCCGGGTGCGCCAAGTGATCACGGGGCGGGCCCCAGCAGCACCAGGCCCCGCTCCTCGAACAGCACCGGCCGCTGGCTGTCAGCGCCCGTCATTCGGTCGCGACGGGTCAGGGCCATCTCGCCCGGCGCCGGGTCGCGGCGGGGCGCCTCCTGCCCGAGGGCAACTGCGAAGCTGGGTTGGTGAATCCGGTACTGGACGACAGTGGCCGCCGGCAATCCCGCCGCCAGCCTTGCACTTTGCGCGCCTGCCGCAGCCGAGGCGGCACGCTGCACCGGGCCCTGCAAGGCCTCGCCCCACCAAGGCACGGCCCAACTGGCGATGAAACCGGCCAGCACCAGCGCGGCACAGGCCAAGCCCAGTTTGGCGGCCTCCCCTCCGTACAGGGGTAGCTCGGCCAAGGGGTTGCCATCGGGACCTGTGGCACCCGCAGGGCGCCCGGCGCTCAGGACCAGTCGCCCAATCCGAAGCCCGACAGGCATGAAGACGAGCACGAACATCAGTCCCATGACCAGCAGGGGCAGGCCCGGCTGCGGAACCGGACTGCCCTCCAGCAGCGCCCTATAGAAGGGGTCACGCAGGCCAGCAGCGGAGGCTTGTACTTGCCAGGGCAGCCACGCCATGAAGACCGTCCAGGTCAAGACAAACACCCAGGTGACGGTCCGAAGCCGCGGGCCGCCCTGAGCCAGCTCGCGTGCCATCAGCAGGACCAGAGGCGCAAAACCATAAAGCACGTAATGCGGCAGCTTGGTGCCCGAGAGCGAGAAGAAAACCAGCACGAAGCCGCCCCACCCCAGCAGGTAGCGCGGCAGGGGCTCCCGCCAGGCGCGACGGGCCCGCGCAGCCACCAGCGCCAGCAGCGGCAGCCAAGGCATGGACAGCAAGGGCAACGCTGCCAGGTAGTAGAGCAGCGACCCGCCATGCCCTTCCATCGGGCCTGAGAAACGCTGGAGGTTGTGCCGCAGCAGGAAGCCGTCGACGAAGGCCATGCCGTGACGATTGAGAGCGTAGCCATACCAGGGAGCAGCAATCGCCAGTAGCAGGCACCAACCCCAACCGTCCAGCGCCGCCTGGCGCAGCCGGTCCCAGCGCCGGCTGGAGAGCACCCACACGAGGAAGGCCGCGCCCGGCACCAGGGCCGCGACCGGTCCCTTGACCAACAGGCCCAGCCCCACCCAGGCATAGGCCCGGCGCAAAGGTGTCTTGTGTCCGGACTCGATGAAGCGCCACAGGTCCAGACCGGCCAGCACCAGCAACAAATTGAGCAGCGCGTCTGCCGTGGCCGCACGGAATATGGCCATCAGTCCGAACGAAGTGACCGCCATCACCCCGGCCAATGCGCCCGCCTGACGCCCCCAGCGCGCCGCGGCAAACGATGCCAGCGCCAGGGCCAGCACCCAGCCACTCAGGGCCGACGGCAGGCGAAAGGCAAAGGGCCCAGCCCCAAAGACGGTGACGCTGGCCGCCTGCAGCCAGTAGACCCCGATGGGCTTGTCGAAGCGGTCCTCGCCATTGAGTGTGGTGTGGCCCCAATCGCCACTGACCACCATCTCTCGGGTGGCTTCAGAGAAAGCGCCCTCGTCGACATCGAACAAGGGTGTCGCCGCCAGCCCCAAGAGCAGAGGCACCAAGAGCAGAGCTGCGTACCACCCATGCCGCCAGCGTCCCCGCAGCCCGCCATCAGCCACCTGCGCCGCCTCAGACATGCCAGTCGCGGTCGGGTTCTGGCACCTGCTCCCCGCGCAGCCGGTAGGGCCGGGCATGGTCGCCGCTGAAATAAACCCGCATCAAAAGCTCGGCGAGCACCCCGGTGGTGAGCAACTGCAGCCCGCCCATGACCAGGAAAAAGCCGAGGGTGAGCAGGGGCCGGGTTCCGATCGAGCCACCCAGCAGCTTGACCACACCCAGGTAGGTCAACATGAGCAGGCCCACCGCGCCCACGCCCAAACCGAGCCCGCCAAAGAAATGCCCGGGCCGGCTGCCAAATCGCAGGAAGAAGTGCACTGCAAGGAGGTCAACCATGACCCGGAAGGTGCGCGAGATGCCGTACTTGGACACGCCGGCCTGGCGTGCGTAGTGCTTGACGGGCTCTTCGGCCATGCGGGAAGGACTGGTCACGGTGGCCAGCCAAGCCGGAATGAAACGGTGCATCTCGCCGTACAGGCGAATTTGCCGCAGCACGTCGCCGCGGAAAACCTTGAGGCTGCAGCCAAGGTCTTGGAAGTCGAGGCCGCTGACCTTGCGGATCAGGCGGTTGGCGATCATCGAGGGCAGGCGCCGCAGCAAAAACCCGTCTTGCCTGCGCTGGCGCCAGCCGGCGACCAAGTCGAGGTCTTCCAGCAACAGGCGGGCAACCATGCGGGGAATGTCGCGCGGGTCGTTCTGCAAGTCACCGTCCATGGTGACGATCACATCGCCCCGGGCGGCGTCAATACCGGCCTGCATGGCGGCAGTCTGCTTGAAGTTGCGGGCCAGTTGAAGCACCCGCACATGAGGGCCCACCACCCGGGCGTGGGCGGCCAGGGCGCGGCCGGTGCCGTCGGTACTGCCGTCGTCGACAACGATCAGCTCCCAGGGGAAGGGATAGTCCACAAGCGCCGCCTGCACCGCGTCGATCATGGGCGCGGCGTTGTCGACTTCGTTGTACATGGGCACGACGACCGAGACCCGGTGGGCTGGCAGGGATTGCGGGGCCGACTTCGCCGATTTGGCAGTCACTTCGGTGGTGCCGCTCAAAACCGGCGCGGCGTCAGCCAGGGAAGGCGTGACACCGGAGACAGCGCCCAAGTCGCCCCTGGCTGAATCGGCTGGCGCCGCAGGCACGACCGGCACAGAAGCTTCGAGAAGTGCCGGTTCGGTCGCAAAAGGTGCCGAGGCTGGCGCTGACGGCGGCAATTCGTCGTCGGGGAACAAAGTGGGTTCGGCGCGGGAGGTCACGGGGCTCATCCCCCTTATTGTCGCCGGGCGGCGGGGGGCCCTGCCTCAGCGGGCCCAGATCCGGCGGACGGGGGGATGGCCACCTGAGCCAGGGCCGCTGCGGCCAGTGCAATGCAGAGACTGAAAGCGTGGACCGCCAGCGCTGCGGCCACCAGCTCGGGCGCGCGTTCCAACGGCAGCCGGGCGGCCAGCCAGACGCCGGCCTCGTAAGCACCCAGGCCAGCCGGCGGTTGCAGCGGCTGCACGCCGCCCAGCTCACCGCCCAGCCCGGCACGGAGGGCGGTTTCCAGCGGCAGCCCGATGAGCGCGCCGATGAGCCCACCATTGGCGGCGATCTTGAGGCTCCACAGCGCGAGGCTGGCGCCCGTGCCGCGCCACAGGTCCCGTAGCAAGACGCGGCGCTGGGTCCCCTGCGTCGCCAGCCCGGACTTGCGGGCCAGCCAGGGCCACAGCGGCGGCAAGGCATTCGCCGCCAAGAGAAGTAGCGCGATCAGCGCTAGCAGCCGACCGGCGAGGGTCCAGGGCATCAGCAAGAGGAGCGCAGCGGCGCACAGCACCAGCAGGTCTTGCAGCCGCCAGCGCAGCAAGCTGGCCGCCGCCGCAGCCCAGCCCACACCCCACTGGCGGGTGACCATCCACACATAGGCGCCCTCCCCTGCACGCAAGGGAATGAGCAGCACCGCGGCGTTGTGCACCAGCACCATCCGAAGGCAAGCAGGCAGGCCCGGGTCGCCCAGGTGGCGCCACTCGGCGCGCAGGCGAAGCGCTCGCATCAGGTGTCCGGCCATGAGGCCCAGCCCCGCAGCAGGCCAGGCCCAAACCGGCAGTTCGGCGATCCGCTCGGCCATCCCGCTCAAGTCGGCATGCCGGAGGAGCCACCACCAGACCCCGGCGAGCAGGGCCAGGGCCAGGGCGGCGCGCAGAAATTTCTTCACGGCGCAGGGCCTTGGCTGGCGTCACCTTGGGCGACCTCCGCCGTCTGGCGGGTGCGCTGCCAACGGCGCCAGGCGCTGCCCACGCCGAGAAGCGTCAGCGCCACCTCCATCGGCCAGCCCAGGGGATAGCCGGTGGGCGTGATGAGGAGCCCCGCCACCGATAGCAGCTCCAGCCCCGCCACCCAGCGCTGACCACGCGCGGTGGCGCTGGCCTGCGCCAGACGGCTCAGCGCCGCGGCGAAGGGGCCGATCGGCGCCAGCACCATCAACAGCAGCACGATGCCGAGGCCGGTGGCCACACCCACCAGCACGTCGGAGGGCCAGTGCGCGCCGACCATCACCCGTGAGATGGCGACCCCGGCACCCGCCAAGGCGATGGCCCAGCAGGCCCCGCGCAGGCGGGGCGAGGACGCAAACCAGAACACCAGCAGGCCCGAGGTGGCCGCAGCGGCCAGCGCATGGCCCGACGGCGTGGAGCCCAGGCCCTGGATGCGCTCGCCGATCACAGCCAGCGAAGCGCCGATGTCCGAGCCCGCAGGACGCAAGGTGGCCAACCACTGCTTGAGGCTGTAGCTCAGGCCGCCGGTGAGCACAAGCACTGGCCCCAGCAGGGCCACCAGGGTGCCGTCACGACGGTCGGCGGCCAACAACACAATGAGACAGGACCAGCCGAAGCCGGCAACGGTGAGGCAGGACCAGGCCATCTGCACCGGCCAGGGCGCCTGGCCGGCGGCCAGGGCAAGCATCCAGGCGCGATCCCAAGCGCCGCCCTGAATCGCGGCGCCCGCCAGCAGCAGCACCAGGCTGGTAGCGGCCAGCACCCCTAGGGCGCGGCGGCGTCCGGCATCGGTCACGCCGGTCTCCCGTGCGAGCACCCAATCACCGATCGCCGGCTCGGAGCGGCTCATGCACCGCCCCTCAGGGCCGGCCTGCCGCAGGTGGCAGCTTGGCGACATCCCAACGTACGGCTCATGCGGTCGGTGTCCGCCCCACGGACAGGTACTGCCAGCCCTCGGCCTGCAGCTTGGCCGGCAGGTACAGGTTGCGGCCGTCGACGATCAGGCGGCGCGTCATGCGCTGGGCCATCTCGCCAAAGTCGGGGGCGCGAAACGGCTGCCACTCGGTGCAGATCACCAGGGCAGCGGCACCTTCTAGCGCGGCGTATTTGTCGGGGGCCAGCACCAGATCGGCGCGCTCGCCGTAAATACGACGGGTTTCGTCCATGGCCACCGGGTCAAAGGCCTGGACCTTGGC
>JACCEB010413670.1_pt1 | contig 10979 bp, 13 predicted proteins | sample 7454761 | NCBI WGS metagenome assembly JACCEB01 (sample SAMN15323454, study PRJNA562643) | freshwater metagenome | isolation source: river surface water | place: USA:Blue River Watershed | collected 2017-08-18 | reverse complement strand
GTGCGCTCGCTTCCTGTATTCACGCATGTAATCTCTCTTGTAGTTATCAGCTAATGTAGCGCCTGCAACATATTTATTAATGCACTCATTATTTTTGATATAAAAGCCTTCTCTCAATTTTAAATCTCTCAAACTAATATTTTGAAATTCTTCTAAAGCAATTATTTTATAATCAGGACAATTAATTATTTGTTTAGAATATACACAATTATTTTTTTTACAATCCCGTCTATGTTCTGCTAATCTTTGGCTTAATCTTTGTCTTGTAGAGCCATAATATTTTAGGTTAGCACTTTCACTAAATAATAAATATATAATAGCGTTTTTTATTATAGGCATCTATATATAATGCCTCCTAAAACAACTTTTAAAAGTTGCGCAAATTTAAATTAATTTAATAAGCGCGTGTGGGACGCTTCCCACTTTAATCTCTCATAAGAGCCCACATTATGCGTTTAGGACGTTTTCTAATTTTCTAAACTTAATATAAAATGAACAATCGTGACTTAAATTTTCTAAATTTGAGAGATTTGAAGAGTGTTGCAAAATATTATAGAATAGAACATAAATCACGCATAAAACGGGTTGAACTAGAAGCATTGATTTACATGGCAGAACATGTTCATCAATTAGAAATAATTCACTATTATAATAATCAAGCGGCTCAAGCCGTTCCGCATTCCGTATTAGGGGAGCACATGCAAATAATGGATATTGTTCCAGATACATCTAGCAATTCACCATAAGCATAACGAACTTTAGCATTAGGGTCATAAAATGGATTAAAAGCCCATGGATCATTCATTTTGTCTATTTTCCATTGTCTAACATCTTGAGAAACAATATTTTCTTGAGTAAGCATTCGTTTAGCACGTATTAATTCTTTGTTTCTTTTATAATATTCTTTATGATAAGTTCTTGCTGGAATATTTAATAATTTATCTCTTCCCATTATATTACTTTTAGATTTTAAATTTTTTTTTTAACCCACCACGAAGTCCTTGTTTTGCTAATTTTTCTTGCAAATTAGTGTTTGTTTTTTTGTAAGGTAGGCGCCTTGCACTTGCCTCTGTCTTATTGTGTATTCCTAATTGTTTATAGGCATCAGCAAAAAAATCATCATTTTCCTTGTCTTTATTTGCTTTATCTTCTGTATGTTTTGTAATCATTGTTATTAATTCTTTTTTAGTTTTACCAGTAATACCTTTGACACCCATAGCTTTAAGATTTGCTTTTAATTCTTTAATTGTTTTTGATGTAACAGATGAAACGGTTTCACCATTCAGCATTGCTAGTAATTCAGTTTTATTTTTACCAGTAATACCTTTAATTCCTTTTGCCTTGAGTTCTTTTTTTATTTCTTTAATAGTTGGCATTTTGTTTATAGTATAAAAAAATATTATATTTTCAACCTTAATATTTTTTTAAAATATTATATATATAACAAACACATGCCATCAGTATGTGAACTCAAAATTGAATTAAAAGCCAAAGGTATAAAAGGAATAACCGGATTAAATAAAGCAGGATTAGAAGCATTATTAAAGACGGGTAAAGCAGAAGCCGTTCCGCACTCGGCATCAAAGGATCGCCCTAAAGCGAAAACCGTTTCGCATTCGGTATCAAGGGAGCGCACATTTACACCTGCACCAACAAAAGGAGAAAGCCCAAAAGTAGCAGAAAAAAAAATTACTAAAAAAGAAAGAGTTCCTAAAATATTAAGGTTGACATATAAACCGGAAACTGTTCCAGTCTTGGGTTCTAAACCACCTCCTAAATTAAAAAAATCTAAACAAACAGAAGACGAAAGACTTGACATGTTAAATACTAAAATTCAATCAACAAAATGTGTAAAATTAATGAAAAAAGCAGGATTAAAAACTATAACAGAATTAAAACAATATATAATAAAAAATCATCCTGATAAATTAAAAAATTATGACCCTAGTAGTGCAGGAGCAATTTTATATAAAGAATTGTCAAATTGTGCAACTGCATATAAAAACATGAAAATGTATTTAGCAAGTGGCGCAATAAAAGGATTTAAAGGACTTCCTCCGGATTAACAAAAGCATCTTTTAAAAAAAGATACGACAAAAGGGGGTATGGGGGATAAATCCCCCTATTAAAATGGAAAGGCAACTTTTTAAAGTTGCTATATATAAATGAAACTTTTATCAATCAAACCAAGCGAACGCCCAACCAAAAAATATGTAGCAACCTTTTGCATGTGCAAGGGAGAAACTAAATGTTGCGACACCGACAGGAAAAAGGTGCATTTTGGTGCAAAAAACTCAAGCACTTTTTTAGATCATGGTGATGAAAAGAAGCGTTTAGCTTATGTAGCGAGGCATAAAGTAAATGAGAATTTTAATGACCCCTTAACTGCGGGGAGTTTAGCGCGCTTTATTTTATGGAATAAAACGACACTTTCGGCCTCGATTGCGGATTTTAAAAAAAGGTTCAATTTATAGAAAATCATTTTGTGAAAAAATGTTAAAAATCACAAAATTATTTTCTATATTTAATATAAATGACCGACGTCGAAAAAAAGCAAAAAAAGGAAAAAAAAGTTATGACACCCGAACGTTTAGAGCAATTAGCACGTGCCCGCAAGAAAGCTTTAGAAATACGCCAAGCGGGAGCGGTAATTAAAATGGAAGCCAAAATTGCAAATATTACCCAAACCGATCAAATTGACGAAACCGAGTTGCCTGTTAAGGAAACAAAAAAAGAACCTAATTTTAATCCAACACCAGCTAAAGAAATAGAGAACAAAATAATTAAAGCGGAGCTAATCGAGAACCCAGTAACCCAAGAATATGTGCCTGAATATAGTCCACGTGTTGATGTGCAACCGCCAATGTTAGTTAAACAACCGGCATATAACGTTAATGATGAGTTTGATGATGAGGATGAACCAGAGCCAACACCAACACCTGTCAAACCTGAGCGCGTACGGGACGCTTCCCGTGTTAAAAGCAAGAAACCATTAAAAACAAAGATAGTAATAGAACAATCCAGTGACGATGAAGATGAGTTTCATCCACACGAGCATGTAATATTTGTGAAACGAAAAAGTAAAAATGATAGCAAAGCGAAAATAGTGCCAGCAACAACACCGCCGCCACCAACCTCACCCGTTCGAGGGCAGAGAGAAAACGTCGCTCTCCAACCACCTCAAGCACAACGTCAATTACCAACTTTTCCATTACCTAATACTATGGATGATTTTATTAATGCGGGTTTTACGAACTATAGAAAATACTATTAATTTAATTTGGCAATACCTTTTCTAAAGGTATTATATAATGCTATCTACTCAAAGTATAAAAGGTTTGCAAATAGTGCCTCCAAAAGAAACAAGCGGAGCATATGAAACAGCACCAGACATGCCAAAGATGCATTGCGTAACTGTTATAGTAGGAAAACGTGCCGCAGGCAAATCGGTTGCTGCTATTAATTTAATTGAAAAAATGGGTTACGATTATACTATAGCTGTTAGTCCAACAATGAACTCAAACAAAGAATTAATGAGTAGATTAAATATAGAACATGTATTTGATGATCCAGATGATTTAACTTGTGTTGATAAAATAAAAGAAATTGTAAATGAAGAGGCGCGAGACCTTGAGAGATATAGGCACGAAATGAAAGAATATAATAAATTAATGAGTGATATTAAAAATGGCAAATCGCTAGATGATAATATGTTATTAAAATTTTTTGATACTAATACTTATGGATTAAATGATTTTATAAAACCGAAGCATAGATGGGGAGGAAAGAAGCCGAAAATTTGTGTGATTTTTGACGACATGTTGGGTTCATTAATTTATAGCAGACCTAGAAAAATTAATGCATTATCTACATACAGTAGACATTTAGGACAATTAGAAGAAGGTGGGTCAATAGGTGTTTCTCTCTTCTTTTTAATTCAAAGTTTTAAATGTCAAACTGGTGGATTAAATAGAGTTATTCGTAATCAATGCACACAATTAATAGTATTTAAGACTAAGGACAATAAAGAACTAGATGACATTGCTGATAGTTGTGGTGGAGAGATTAGTAAAGACAAATTTATACAAGTTTATGATTATGCTATTGAAACAGGTGGAGATCACCCCTTTCTCTTCATCGATTTACATAAGAAACCTTCGCATCCCTCTATGTTTAGAGTGTGCTTTGATAAATTTATAATTATTGATGATTTAAATAAAAAAGATGAAATAAAATTATAATATTTATATAGACTATAAAGATGAGAAAAGGCGCTTTGTCAGACACTAATATGAAAATGAAATATCCTGAATTAAAAACACCATCAATTCATGTAGCTCATAACTTACACACAAAATTATTTGATAAAACTATTTTTCATGGCATAAAACCAGCACGTGGTGCAAGTCATATTAAAACAATGGGAACTGGTAAATTTGATATAAACAATTTAAATTTAATAACACCATTAAATTACCAAGGTGGTTTAGATGCTTATAATAGAGAATTAAAAGCTAAAAAACAACATAAACCAATTGTTGATAAAAAAATACCAAATTGTAGTGATAGAATTGAACGAATGCTAACAACATTAAGTAATGGTGATGAAACAACTTTTAATAATTTAGTAGATTTATTACAATTTAATACTGGATTAAGTAAATTAAAATATCACTTTTGTGATGATGACATATTAGAAGCATTAAATCGTCATTACAGAAAAAATCCAGATCAATTAACTATTATTGAAATGGCGTATAAAGATGCATAAATTAATTAAGTTAAATTTTGTTATACTTTTTATAATGTATATATATATAAATATGGACATTAGTGGCCTTCCAAGACATAAACCAGACAATCCGTTCAATTACACTGAAGATGATTTAGCTGAAAAAAAATTAGCAATGGAAAAATTAAAAATAATATATCCGGACGTGTCGCCATATTATGCCGAAATGGTTTATGATTTATGCAAAAACAATGCCCAAGCAAAAATTGATGAAATTAAAAAGAAAATTGAAAGCACTCCATTTAAATATGATTACAGCAATTTACAAGAAGAATTAAATAAAGTTAAAGAGCAATGGGAGCACTCACAGGAGAGCGCACCTCCTTAAACGAAATTTTTTTAGAATAAAATTTAAATTAAATTTTGTTATACAGGGGGATTTATCCCCCATACTCCCTTTTGTCATATCTTTTTTAAAAAGATATTTTTTTATAAAAGTATATATATATAAATGACAAGTAAAGCACGTTTTGAAGGGCAACAAATAACAAATAGCATCAATTTGTTTATAGACACAGAACGTGCATCTATAGTTTCAGACAAACAAAGTAAAGGCGACAATCTTCATTATAATTTTGAAGGTAATACAATTGAATGTAAGGACGGCGAAGTTATTCGCTTAAGTTTAGTAGATTTTTATATGCCAAATAACGAATATACTATTGATGCTAAAAACTCGATGGCAACACTAAAATGCAGTATTAATGGAACAGCAATGGCTGCTGGAGTAGTTAAAGATGTTATTACACGTGGTAATTATTATGATGTTCATGATGTAGCAATTAATTTTGCTTCTACTTTAGCAGCATCATTACAAGCAATTCCAACTATGACAGCATTTGGCACTGTTACTATAATAAATAATAATTTAGTTGTTGAAGGAACAGCTCCAAATGGATGGACAATACCAGCAGCTGGAGCACCAGGAGCTGGATATGTAGGAAAACCAGAAAAAAAATTATTAGATGTTACAATTAATACACAACACGATCACCTTATTACAAATTTAGTAATTAGTTGTTTAATAACTAATGGAGAAACTTATTTAATATTAGGTGGAGAGCGTATTGATGATACTAATAATTTAACATCAAGTTTTAAAATTACTTTAGGGTCAAGAAGTATTCAAGTTCAAGGTTATTATCCAATGCAACTAATCACAGAGCCACATGCATATTTAAGATGTAGTTTAGGACAAAATGGTCTTGAATCGTCTATATTATCAACTGATGATACTATTTATAATAATGATATTGTAGGTTCTAACATATTAGCAAAAATACCGCGAAATGTTGAAAACTATAGTTATTCTGGAAACTCTCAAAATGAATTCTTTTTAACACTTCAACAACGCAAATTAAATAGTATAGGTTTATTTTTAACTGATAGCAAAAACCGCCCAATTGGTCGCTCTAAAAACTCTGGTAAGCAAACATGTGCTGGTTTAGAAACAACTCCTGGTGCAAATAATGATGTAACTTATGAAAAAGAAACACAATCAACACTAGGCAATTTATATTTTACTGCTACAATTAGAGTAGATATAATTAAAGTGTATAATCCTAATACTTTAGATACAGAACCACCAGCACTCCCTTCAATTCCAAGAAAAGCAAGTGGAGTTTTAAGTTTTGGAAGTCCAACTGGATTTAACTAGTAGGAAGCGTCCCACACGCGCATTTTGAAATTTGAAATTAAATTAAAATTAAAATTAAATTAAATATATAATTTTTTTATATCTTATTATTATATAAAAAAATGTCCACTGGGTTGCCTCCAAATGTCAGCTATTTTATGTCCAGACTTCAAGGTGTCTCTACTTCCCATTTCAAAATTTTCCCCCAAAATTCTGGCTCGCAATCTGCTAACAAAATCATTCGCTTTGAACTCCCTTCCAATACCCTTTTAAATTTAAGAAGTTGTCGTATGTTATTCAACGTTACAACTACATCTACTAGTGCCGTTGCGCAAGCTCGTCTCCCTAATGACACTCGCTCATTTGTTGACCGTATGGCTATTTATATGGGTGGCGTGCTAGTCCAGAACTCATTCTCTAACTACAATACACTAGTTCATGCTAAAAAGGCGTTAGGTGCTGATAGATGCTCCGATTTAACTTTAACTCACCCAGAAATTTGCCGCACTACAAGCTATCACACTGGCATTGCTTTTGATGCTGGAGCAACAGCGGTTGAAGCTCGTCACGAATCTTATGATTCACTTGCTAATCAGTTAGCTATTACTGATTGGGAATCTTTTTTGGGCAGCGCTGAGCCAGGAATTATTGACACTGGTCTTTTCCCCCAAATTACTATCGAAATTACTTTAGCTGATAATGTAATCCTTCCCCAATGCGTTTGGGCGGCTACCACACCTCTTGCTCTAGCAACAACTGCTACTACTGGCGGTATTGCGGCGGTAGGTGCTGGAACCGCGTCTTACACTATGGATAATATCACAATGCAAGTTGAAGTGCTTGGTATGGCTTCGTCTGTATTAGATGAAGTTGTTGCCCAGCGCATTTCGCAGGTTGGTTATTTATCTATTCCATTCAAAAATTACTTCTCATTCTCGTCGTCGCACTCGGCTACATCCCGTTTCAATGTAAACAGTGCTTCATGGGATCGTCTATGGGTTGCTTGGCGTGATGCCAACGGTGGCACGGTTTCTGGTGCTGTTCCTGTAAGTGGTTATAAATTAGCAGGTGCTTTTGCTGGCGCCACTTCTGGTGCTTCAACAACAACTGTAGCTATTGGTGTCCCTCAATACGATAGCGGTGGTTCATTAGACACAAACAAAGAAAAATATGTTGCTCGCGCATTCAACTTTGTTGAGCCATTATTAGCAGGCCAAACTGTTTCTAACTATCAGTTACAGATTAACTCGGCAAATTACCCTGCCTATAAATTAACTGTTCCCGAAGCGTATACGCTAACAATGAACTCGATTGATGTATATGATAAAACTCGTGTTATGTCATTAGACCAATATCGCGACAATTACTTTGTCCAATGCTATCGCTTCTGCTTACCAGAATCGGACTATTCCAGATTAAGTTCAGGAATTGATACAAGAAACACAAGTAGTGTGTGCGCTATCGTCACAGAAAATGTAACAAATAGCACTCCTTGCTTTATATTTGCAGAGGTAACTTCAGAACTAAGGGTAGCCAACCGTGCTATTGAAGTAATTATTTAATTGAAGTAATAGTCTAAAGTAGGCTCTTGCGCCCACACGGCGTATTTGAAAATCTCTCAAATATTAAAATTATAAATCTATAAAATTTATAATATTAATATATATATATACATGAATTATTTGACCTTAAACGGAGCATTTGGCGCACAAGAAGGCAATTATAGCGAATATTTTCCAAGACAAGCAACCAACGAATTAAATATTAGAAATAACAATGTTCGTAGTCCATTAGAAGGATTAGGAGATCGATTAACTTTTCCGAGAGATTTAAATGATACAGTATCAGCACGCAATAGTATGAAACAAGCATTAAATTTAGATTTTAATCCATCAAATCGTTTCTCTCGTCCTGAAGCATCAAAAACTGCAGGAATGTATCCTCAAACTGGTTATGCTCGTAATCAACCATTAGGTTTAGCATTTGACCCACAACACCCACTTAATCTTCCAATCATGCCTATTGCTGGTTATTATGATACAACGCAAAAAAATGTATTAGGAAATTTAAATTAAAGTGGGAAGCGTCCCACACGCGCTTATTAAATTAATTTAAATTTGCGCAACTTTTAAAAGTTGCTATATAGTAAATGAACTCTAAATTTAATGGTTCAATGGGATTTCAGCGGTTAATTAAAGAAATTAAAAGAGATATAGGAGGAACACCAGGTTCAGATAGTGTTACTTCATTAACAATAGTTGATGGTTCAATAACATCAGAAGACATAAGTGCTAATTCTATTCATTCATCACATATAATGAATGGGTCTATTATGTCTATAGATATAAGTAATAATGCTATTATTACCGAAAAAATTAATGATTTAGCAGTTACTACTGAAAAAATTGCTAATTTAAATGTTACAGAAGGAAAAATAGGTGCTTTAGCGGTCACAGAAGGTAAAATAGCCGATGAAGCAGTTTCGACACGTACTATTAGTGATTTAGCAGTTACTAGTTTAAAAATTGCTAATTTAAATGTAACTACTGGAAAAATTGCTGATTTAAATGTTACTACTGGAAAAATTGCTGATTTAAATGTTACAGAAGGAAAAATTGCTAATTTAAATGTTACTACAGCAAAGATTGCTGATTTAGCAGTCACAGATGCTAAAATTGAGAATACAACAATTAGTCTTGGTAAATTAACAGCAGGTGCTATAGCATCTTTACAAACAACACCAGCAAATTCTATTAATTCAAGTCATATACAAAATGGAACAATAACTGGAGAAGATATTGGTGCTTATACTATAACAGATGGTAATATACAATTTAATAGTATTGGAAATGATAAACTTAATGATTTAACTATTCAAGATAATAAAATTGCGAATGCAACAATTAGTCTTGGTAAATTAACAGCGGGTGCTATAGCATCTTTACAAACAACACCAGCAAATTCTATTAATTCATCACATATAATAAATGGTTCTATTTTAGGAACGGATATAAGTGGCGGAACAATAGACATAAGTAATTTATCGGCAAGTGCTATAGCTACTTTACAAACAACGCCATTACAATCTGTAGGTAGTAATGAAATAATATTATATTCAATAAAAGGAGTAAATATACAAGCAGGAACAATTGAATTAATCCATTTATCAGCAGCTAATATTGCTTCTTTACAAACAACACCAGCAAACTCTATTAATTCAAGTCATATACAAAATGGAACACTATTAACAGAGGATATAAGTAATAATGCTATTACTGAAACTAAAATAGCAGACTTTTCTATAAGTAATAGTAAATTACAAGATGATAGTATTGATAGTCGTAAAATAATAGCAGGTTCAATTTTAGGAACTGATATAGCAAGTAATCAAATTGGAGTAAGTCATTTAACAGGAACAGCATATTTAGATTTAACAACAACTCAAGCAGTAAATAGTATTAATAATACTCATATTGTAAGTGGGTCTATTGCGGATACACATATATCAGCAACCGCAGCTATTAATGGTTCTAAAATTGCTAGTGGAACTATTAGTTCTACTCAAATAACAAATGGAACTATTGTTAATGATGATATATCAACTAGCGCTGCTATAGCGTTAAGCAAAATAAACACTAATAATCCTACATTTACTGGAACTGCTAATTTGCCAACTACAATAATAACAGGACATTGTGTTCCTTCAGTTAATAATACTTATTTATTAGGTGGTTCAACTTATTTTTGGAATGCTATTTATGGTGTCACACTTCATTTTTTTTTTACTGTTGTATATAGTGATGACCGATTAAAGCATAATGAAGCTATTATTATAAATGGACTAGACATTGTTGATAAACTAACTCCAAAGTTTTATCAAAAAACATTTGAAATGTTAGATGCTGATTATAATGGAGATTTAAGTGCAAATACTTGGAATTATGAAGCAGGTGTAATAGCTCAAGAAGTATTACAAATTCCTGAGTTAAGTTTTTGTGTTAGTGGTGGAGACCATTATGATGAAAGCAACAATTTAATAAAAGAACCATATAGTGTAAATTATAATAATATTTTTATGTATGGATTAGCAGCTACAAAAGAATTACATGCAAAAGTAAAAGCACAAGAAACAATTATAAATAATTTAATAGCCAGAATAGAAGTTTTAGAAACATTTGTGAATAAAGCGGGGGCGGCCCCGCGCGCCGTTGTTTGATTTAAAACTTTTTTAAAGTTTTATTAAATTGGGTAAAAATCTCTCTATTCTATTTTATAAAAAGTCAAATTTTTTATAAAGTCTTATATATATTAAATGCCTAATGACCCAAGATTAAAGTTTAAAAAGAAAGTATATGATGCAAGTCGCAATATAATATATTTTCAGGGTTCAGGCGGAGGAGGAAGACTCAGGTCAATATTTGAAGACGGCACACCAACAGACGAAGGCGGAGGCGACACAGGAGGCGGAGGCGGAGGCACAGGAGGAGGAGGGGTTGTTCCTTACACTCCACGTGACATTCCAATAATCCCACAACCTCTCAAACCAACTTT
>JACCEB010280562.1_pt1 | contig 10980 bp, 10 predicted proteins | sample 7454761 | NCBI WGS metagenome assembly JACCEB01 (sample SAMN15323454, study PRJNA562643) | freshwater metagenome | isolation source: river surface water | place: USA:Blue River Watershed | collected 2017-08-18 | reverse complement strand
TATCGGAGCAACCTTTCTCCGCGTATTTACCCTTTCATGTGCCCGATGGATTGATACAAAAAGTAGAAAAAGAGGAGTTTGATATCCGTGAGGATTCAGCGCGCTTGCCCATCTTTTTAGGATCTCAATTTGGCTACTTTCCAAGCTTGAAGCTAATTGAACCCATTCCAGATGGGTATTTACATTTCCTTTTGGCGAAATCCATGCTATCAGGTTTGGTGTCAGGCCTGTCTCTGCGTCGCTGGGACGCTGGTCAAAAACAATTTCAAATTGTAAAGGAGTGGAAAGGATGATCCCCGACGAATATAACCGAGCATTTCATGAGCTGATGGCTGATATCAAAGGCGTGTCTCACTGCTCCGATATGGGGAAAGGATATGTGTCAAGCGCCGCCTATGTTCATCTCTACGGTTTGCTTCTCGCGAAATTGAGCGATGAGGACTTAAAAGCCGTGGCAGACCGACTCAAAGCAACCAAATACTTTAACGTAGTGATTCAGGCCCAAGTGGCGGCGATGAATCTAGAAGCAAAGAGTAGGGGGCTGTCATGGCGAATTTGATCCTTCACATCCCGCATGCTTCGCTGCGAATTCCAGACTACGGTCACTATTTGTTGCCGCCCGAGGAGGTGGATGCGGAGGCCCTGCACTTGGCGGATTTGTACACCGATGAACTGTTCTTGCCAGCCCAAGGCGATGCCGTGATCCAGGCCGATTTTTCCCGGGTCTATTGCGATGTTGAGCGATTCGATGACGATGCGTTGGAACCCATGTCGATTTTCGGCATGGGCGCCACGTACGTTAGATGCGATGATGGCAGAACGTTGCGAAACCTAACCCCAACAGCGCGCGATGCCATCATGCAAAATGGCTATTACCCCCACCATGAGCGACTGACGACGGTCGTGGATGCGGCGATTTTACGGACAGGTGAAGCGCGGATTGTGGATTGCCACAGCTACCCGGTTCCGCCACTGCGTTGTTCCCAGTATCAAGGCGATGCACAGTTTGATTTCAATATCGGAACCGATGGCTTTCATACGCCGCCGTCGTGGATTGAAGCATCGGTGGCCTTTTTTGAAGAGCGCGGTTTTCGCTTGGGCATCGATGAACCCTATGCCGGCAGTATTGTGCCAATGAAACATTACCAAAAGGATGCGCGGGTCAAAAGCATCATGCTCGAGATCAACCGAACACTGTACTTAGATACTTCCTTTGGCCGCGGATCGCGATTCCAGGAAATTCAAGGCATCGTTGCGGATTTTTTGTCGATGATTCGCGTGATTCGCTAACAAATCATCAAAACTTGCAATTTTTGCAAGTTTTGATGATTTGGGGGATTTGTGAAAATGTGTTCAGCGTTTATTTGTTCAGCATAATGACATATAGATTGTGCGATGAAATTGCCTAAACTTGCACCTTCCAACCCAACAGTACAGTTGAGTTGAACCAAGTCAATTGAACCTACAAGATGTCTGGACCATTAAAAATATCCATCCGTTTTTTCAACGACCGTGAAGTGCGTGCGGTTTGGGATGATACCGATGCAAAATGGTGGTTTAGCGTCTTGGATGTTGTTGCAATACTCAATGAAGAGAATGAATATCAGCGAGTTAGAAACTACTGGAAATATTTAAAAGCCAAGTTGAAAAAGGAAAATAATCAACTGGTTAGTGCCACTACCCAGTTGAAAATTATTGCCCCAGATGGTAGAAAACGAATGGCTGATTTACTCGATAGTCAAGGCGTCATCGCCCTAGCCAAGCACTTTCCCAATAATAAGTCCATGAAGTTTTTGGACTGGTTTCTTTACAGCGATACCAGCATCGACGGGCAAAGTAAAAAAAAGGCTTACACCCTGTTTGAAAGCAATCTCATCGATGAAATTGAAATTGGCACAACCAAGGGACTTCAACAGATCCATGCTTATCTCTTTGGAGGGTTGTATGATTTTGCAGGACAAATCAGGACGAAAAACATTTCAAAAGGCGGATATCGATTTGTATTTGCTCAACACTTGAATGCCACGTTAACAGACATCGACCAAATGCCTCAACATTCATTTGATGAGATCATTGAAAAGTACGCCGCCATGAACAAAGCCCATCCTTTTATGGAAGGAAACGGCAGAAGCGCAAGGGTATGGTTGGATTTGATGTTAAAAAAAGAACTTGCCAAATGCGTTGATTGGAGTAAAATTAGCAAGGACAATTACATGAATGCTATGATCATTAGTACGGTCGATCACGAAGTCATTGGGCAACTGGTGGCAACGGCCTTGACCAATAAAATAAACGATCGCGAAACTTTCATGAAAGGCATCGATTACTCCTACTATTACGAAGAATAATGCCATTGTCCAATTCGCCATAGGGCAGGTCCAATTCAATCAGTGCTTTCAATTCATCGGGTTTAAGTCCAACGCAAAATCCTATAAAACAAATAAACCGTTGCAGAACAACGGTTTAAAGGTGCTTGAAGTGAAATGAAAACCCTTCTGGCGGTGAGGGGGGGATTCGAACCCCCGGAACAGTTTCCCGTTCGTCAGTTTAGCAAACTGGTGGTTTAAGCCACTCACCCACCTCACCAATGGGGCTGCAAATATAGCAATATCCCTTCCTCATTTGCAAGAGAAATCAGAAAAAAAGATTATTTCTTCCCACGCATTTCTTTATTTTTGTAACCCTATCCATGGAAATTAATATCTCCTTTCCCGACGGCGCCGTGCGTAGCTACCCCCAAGGTAGTACCGCCATGGATATCGCCACCTCCATCAGCGAAGGCCTCGCAAGAAATGTGCTGGCCGCAAAAGTAAACGGTCAAGTGTGGGACGCAACCCGACCCATCACCGCCGATGCTACCTTGCAACTGCTGACGTGGAAAGACGATGAAGGAAAATCCACCTACTGGCATTCCTCCGCCCACTTGATGGCCGAAGCCATTGAATCCCTGTTCCCAGGTGCCAAATTTGCTATCGGACCGCCCATCGATAAAGGCTTTTATTACGATATCGATTTCGGCGATATTTCTTTTTCTTCCGAACATTTCGATGCCTTGGAAAAGAAAATGATGGAACTTGCCAAGCAGGATAATGCCTTCGTGAGAACCGAAGTGGCCAAAGACGAAGCCATCCGGTATTTCAGCGAAAAAGGCGATCCCTACAAAGTGGAATTGCTGCAGGAATTGGCCGACGGTAGCATCACCTTTTACCAACAAGGCGGTTTCACGGATTTGTGTAGAGGCCCCCATATTCCCCATACCGGTCATATCAAATCGGTAAAATTACTCAACCTAGCCGGTGCATACTGGCGCGGAAACGAGAAGAATAAGCAACTTACCCGTATTTACGGTATCACCTTCCCCAAAAAATCGGAGTTGGAAGAATACTTGCACCTGATGGAGGAAGCGAAAAAACGCGATCACCGAAAATTGGGAAAAGAGTTGGAGATTTATACCTTCGATGACGATGTAGGACCCGGTCTGCCACTGTGGTTGCCCAATGGAGGTGCTATCATTGAGTCGTTGGAAGCTTTCGCCAAGAAAACCGAGCGCGAGGCGGGGTATGAGCGCGTGAAATCGCCCCATATCGCCAAGGAAAGCATGTATTTAAAGAGCGGTCACTTGCCGTATTACGCCGATTCGATGTTTCCGCCGATGGAAATCGATGGGGATAAATACTATTTGAAGGCGATGAATTGCCCGCACCACCACAAGATGTTCCGCGCGGTGCCGCGCACGTATCGGGATTTGCCCTTGCGTTTGGCCGAGTACGGTACCTGTTACCGGTACGAGCAAAGCGGAGAGTTGTTTGGGTTGATGCGGGTGCGCAGTTTGCAGATGAACGATGCGCATATCTATTGTACCGAAGAGCAGTTTGAGCAAGAGTTCAAGGCGGTGAACGCGTTGTATTTGAAATATTTCGCCAAGTTTGGTATCGATAAATATGTAATGCGTTTCTCCAAACACGATCCAGCGAAATTGGGTCAGAAGTACATCGACATGCCCGAATTGTGGTTAAAAACCGAGGATATGGTTCGTAGAGTTCTGCAGACGATGGATGTTTCGTTTGTGGAAGTGGAAGACGAAGCGGCTTTTTACGGTCCAAAAATCGACATTCAGGTGTGGAGTGCTATTGGTAGGGAGTTCACCTTGGCTACCAACCAAGTAGATTTTGCTCAGGCGGAACGATTTGATTTATCGTATATCAACGAGAAAAACGAACGGGAGAGACCTATTATTATACACAGGGCTCCGTTGAGCACACACGAGCGATTTATCGGATTTTTATTAGAACATTACGCAGGAAACTTCCCAGCATGGCTGGCTCCAAAGCAAGTTATTGTGTTGCCGATTAGCGATAAATACCAGGATTATGCAGATGAAGTTGTAAAATTCCTCAAAAACCTCGATATTCGCGCCTCCATAGATTCCAGATCTGAAAAAGCGGGTAAGAAAATCCGTGATGCAGAAGTGGCTAAAATCCCTTACATGTTGATTGTAGGAGAGAAGGAAGCGGCGGGCCGAGCAGTATCGGTTCGTAAACACGGAGGCGAAGATTTGGGAAGTATGGAACTGCAGCAATTTGCTGACATTATAGTAGATGAAACCAGGATTTAACAACCGCAGACCGCCCAAGAAGGAAGATCTCCATAAGATCAACGAGAAGATTACCGCCAAAGAAGTGCGTGTAGTTGGAGAAAACGTTGCCGTGGATGTCTATCCAACCGCTGTAGCTATCGAAATGGCTTTCGAGCAAGGCTTGGATTTGGTAGAAATTTCTCCCAATGCCGTTCCTCCGGTATGTAAAATCGTGGATTACAAAAAGTACCTCTACGAACAGAAGAAGAAACAAAAAGAAATCAAAGCGAATGCGGTAAAGCAAGAAGTGAAAGAGATTCGTTTTGGACCAAATACCGATGAGCATGATATTGATTTTAAAATCAAGCATGCCAAGCATTTCTTGGAGCAGGGTAACAAGGTGAGAGCTTATGTGTTCTTCCGTGGTAGAACCATTGTGTACAAGCAGCGCGGTGTTGATTTGTTAATGGGTTTTGCCAATGTGTTGATCGATGAAGGGTATGCGAAATTGGAATCCGAGCCCAAAGAAGAAGGAAAAAAGGTAGCCATTATGTTGGCTCCCAAAGGAAAAAAATAATTTTAGAAAATAATAAATATTAGGATATATGCCCAAGATGAAAACCAATTCCAGCGCCAAGAAGCGTTTTCGTGTAACCGGCACTGGAAAAGTGAAAAGAGCCAAAGCGTTTAAGAACCACATTCTTACCAAAAAGGCTACCAAGCGTAAGCGTAATTTAGGCCATGATGCAATCGTTACCGATGCAGACATGAGCAATGTGAAATTTATGTTGCGTTTAGGAAAATAAGAAAAATTAACTTGGCCGGAGCATTCAAGTGTTGTTAACTCAACCGCTCAAGCCACTAAACTAATCTAATATGCCAAGATCCGTCAACCACGCCGCGAGTAAGGCTCGCCGCAAAAAGACCCTTAAACTTGCCAAAGGTTACTTTGGTAGAAGAAAAAACGTTTGGACCGTTGCTAAAAACGCCGTTGAGAAAGGTTTAACCTATGCTTACCGCGATCGCCGCGCCAAAAAACGTGAATTTAGAGCCCTATGGATTGTTCGTATTAATGCTGCTTGCCGTGAGCAAGGAGTTAGCTATAGCCAATTCATGGGTAAACTAAATACCAGTTCCTTGGAAATTAATCGTAAAGTTCTTGCTGATTTGGCGTTGAACGATCCAGCAGGATTCAAAGCGATTTTCGACCAAGTAATGAACGGTTAATAGAAAATCATTTTGCTTAGTTGTTTAGCCTCGCTTCGGCGGGGCTTTCTTTTTTATATCCAGCTCCCAATTCCAATAACTTTGGAATAGTCTATGGAAATCTTGCGCTTGTTTATGGGAATCCACCCCCTGTTTAGGGAAACGGGAGATTTTAATTTGGTTGTGAGTTATGGATCTATGTTATTCCGCGTCCCACAGGTAATAGGTGCGGATATTGCCTCTACTTTGGAAGTTAATAGCAATAACATCGCTAAAAATTGCTTTTAGTACGGCTTTACGCGTTGAATTATAGGTGTATTCAATCTCGTTGTTTAATCCTACGCGCTGCACCTCGGGTAAGGGCTCATCGTGATTGGAGTTCTTTTCCATGTATTTAATGCAATCGGCCAATAATTGCGGCTTTTGCATCGGCCCCGCTTGATTGTGGGTCTTGAAAATCCATGTATTCCGGGTTCCTTCCGGACGTTCAACCAATAAATTTCCCTGTATGTAGAAATCGTCTGAAGTAAATGGACTTCTAATCGGCTTGATTCGGATGTATTCTATGTTTGTTACTAACGTATCGTCGCTTAATTCAAATAAATAATTGATGTCTTCCATCGCTAATCGACGTATATACCGTTCGTTTTTCAATGTTTTCATGTTCGATTCAAATTCGTTAGACTGCATAACACCGGCGCGAACCAATTGCGACATGGAGGCAGCGAAAATGTCTCGGAATTTTTTCCAGTTTACCAAAGAATCGACTTCACCTCGGGGACCGAACCGCACAACATAGGTTTCTTGTTGCAACATATTTGCTTTTTTCCACGGTGTTTTACCCTCTTCGTCACCGTGATAGGAGAATTGAAATATATTGGGCGTACTGGTCTTCTTAAAAATTAAATAGCAAGTGTCGGATTTACTGTCCAAGATAAAATCGTTCTCATTGGTGATATACTCCGTGCTCACCAATTGATAAATAAACTTGCTTTTGCTTCTCAAAACATTGATCGGGCGAATGGTATCGGCAATTACGGTTGAATCGGAAATTTTCGAGGCTCTGAACAACTCTTCGTGCAAATGTTCCTCTGCCTGAGCTTTATTTGGGAACACCAAGGTTTGATTCTGTTGAGCCGAAACGCCGCCAATCAATAAAGAACTACAGGTTACGAGCAATAGAGAATAAAACCGCCCAACAGGGAGAGAGCAAACGCGAGTCTTGGAACTTTGTTTATGCATTTTTTGAGAAGACAAACTTCATGAGCAAAAGGTTTGCCAAAGATGCATATTAATTAAAAAATCCGGACAGAAAATCTGATCCGGAATTTTTAATGGTACTACATCGAGTTAATTAAATTTCGATGTCTTATACCTTGCTTCTTATTTATCGTAGGAAGTATTGAAGGCTAATTTGGAGATTTAGATGTGAATACTAGTTGTGTGTCTTTCAAGTCGATGGTTACATTTCCGTTTTGCGATAGATTGCCCATCAAAATTTGTTTACTCAACTCATCCAAAATTCGCTTTTGAAGTACGCGTTTCAAGGGTCTAGCACCAAATTGTGGGTCGTATCCCAATTGAGCCAACCAATCCATGGCATCTTCCGTAACGCTTAGGTGGATGTCGTTTTCTGCCAATCGATCTACGATTTGTTTTACTTGAATGTCTACAATGGAGCGAATTTCGTTTCTTCCCAACGGCTCAAACATGATGGTTTCATCAATTCGGTTTAAGAATTCAGGCCGAATATTGCGTTTTAATAATTCAAATACTTTGTTTTTAGTAGCAGCAATTACCGCATCCCGGTCCTTGGTTTCGATGTGTTCAAATTCTTCACGAATCACATCGGATCCCATGTTGGAAGTCATGATAATGATGGTATTTCTGAAATTCGCCGTTCTTCCTTTGTTATCGGTTAATCGGCCATCGTCCAACACTTGCAGCAAGATATTGAATACATCGGGATGAGCTTTTTCAATTTCATCCAACAACACCACGGAATAGGGTCGTCTGCGGATAGCTTCGGTCAGCTGACCGCCTTCATCGTAACCCACATAGCCTGGAGGTGCTCCTACCAATCTACTTACCGTATGTTTTTCTTGGTACTCGCTCATGTCGATACGGACCATCGCATTATCGGTATTGAACAAGAATTCTGCTAAGGCTTTTGCCACTTCGGTTTTACCAACCCCGGTAGTTCCAAGGAAAATGAAGCTACCAATGGGTTTTTTTGGATCTTGAAGACCCGCTCTGCTGCGGCGAATGGCATTGGCTAATGCGCTGATGGCTTCTTCTTGGCCTACCACCCGTTTATGTAGTTCGTCCTCAAGGGTTAACAGTTTCTCACGTTCGCTTTGCAGCATCCTATTTACCGGTATTCCTGTCCATCGAGAAACCACTTCGGCGATATCCTCCGCATCTACTTCCTGTTTTACCATGCTATCCCCAGAATCTCCGAGATTTTCGGTTAGTTCTTTGAGGTCTGCCTCGGCCTTCTGCAATAAACCGTACCGTATTTCGGCAACACGAGCGTAATTGCCATCGCGCTCCGATTGCTCGGCTTCCATCCTCAGCGATTCAATCTCCGCTTTCTTTTGTTGAATGGCTGCCAAGACCGCTTTCTCATTTTCCCATTGAGCCTTTAACTCGTTACGTCGGGTTCCTAGGTTGGCAATATCCTCATTCAGTTTATTGAGTTTGGATTCGTCGTTTTCGCGCTTTATCGCCTCTCTTTCAATTTCTAGCTGCATGATTTTCCGATTCAACTCATCCAGTTCTTCGGGAACGGAATCCATTTCCAATCGCAGTTTTGATGCGGCTTCGTCCAACAAATCAATGGCTTTATCCGGTAAGAAACGATCGTTGATGTAGCGTTGGCTCATTTCCACGGCCGAGATAATGGCTTCGTCTTTGATACGGACTTTGTGGTGTACCTCATAGCGTTCTTTCAAACCACGAAGTATGGAAATCGCTTCTTGGGTATCGGGTTCCTCTACCATTACACGCTGAAATCGGCGTTCCAGGGCCTTGTCGGTTTCAATGTACTTCTGATATTCCGCTAGGGTAGTAGCACCAATGGAACGCAACTCTCCACGGGCCAAAGCGGGTTTTAGTATATTAGCGGCATCCATGGCGCCTTCGCTTCTACCAGCACCAACCAAGGTGTGAATCTCATCGATAAACAAGACCACCTCACCATCGGATCCAATTACGTCTTTTACCACCGCCTTCAATCGTTCCTCAAATTCCCCTTTGTATTTTGCACCGGCGATCAATGCACCCATGTCTAAGCTGTAAATAATTTTGGTTTTGAGGTTTTCGGGTACGTCGCCGCGAATAATTCGGTGAGCCAATCCTTCGGCAATAGCGGTTTTACCCACACCGGGTTCTCCAATAAGTACGGGGTTGTTTTTGGTACGTCTGGAAAGAATTTGCAACACTCTGCGAATTTCTTCGTCCCGGCCTATCACCGGATCTAATTTGCCCTCGCGCGCCAGCTGATTTAAATTTAACGCATATTTCTTTAGGGCATTAAATTGGTTTTCAGCCGTTTGCGATTCTACTTTTTTCCCTCCACGTAAGGATTCGATGGCTTTTAAAACATCGGCACGTCTCAATCCGGCGTCTTTCAAAATGGAAGATGCTGTGTCTTTGCCTTCCAATAGACCCACAAGAATATGTTCGTTGGTGATAAACTCGTCTTTTAATTCGTGCATGGCCTTTTCGGCATTGACTAAAATTTGGTTACTGGCCGATGTGAAATACGGTTCGCCGCCACCACTAACTTTGGGTAACGATGCCACCGCCGCGGTCACCGCTTGTTCTATTCGAGATGCATTGCTGCCGGTTTTTCCAGCGATATATTGTAGCGTTTCACCATCCTCTTTTACAATTGCGTGCAAAAGATGCAAAGGTTCTATCCCTTGCTGCCCCAGACTCATCGCCATGCTCTGTGCCTTGGATAGTGTTTCTTGAGCTTTAATGGTAAATTGTTGAATGTTCATGCCACCGATTGCACAAATAATAAGCCACTTCAGATTTTTGCGGCCTTACCGATGTTTTTGTCGTATTTCTGTTACAACCTAAGGCCTAACACTCCCGAAGAAACAAAATTTAAAGACATTTTGTCTTGTTTTTGCGGGAAAATGGAGAATTGTAAGTGTCAAAATGGCGTAAAGAAGGCTAGTCGAAATCGTCCAAGTCGCTAGATCTTCTAAATCCTTTTGGAACAAAGGGTAGGATAGTCTCCGGCAGCTCAGCAGTAATAACCGAATCTTTCACCCTGCGATTGCCTTTAAGCTTCTGAAACGCCGACGGAAGTATACAAACTTTGAATTCCATGGTATCAATACTACCCGAATCCCTTGCCATAATCCGCTTTCCCAAGGATTTATACTTTCCCCAGTTGCTTCGGACGCAGCCTACGGAATCCAACATCCAGGTAACTTTCTTAGGCCGCGGGATAATGCCCGCCAAAAACGCACTTTCACCCCAGTTTAACTCGGAAGGATGTTTCCCGAAGTAAAATTGGGATGCTTCGGCAGCTCCAAAAATACCGGGTCCCCATTCGATGATGTTCAGGTACACTTCCAGCATTCTCCGTTTACTCACGGCGTTTTGTTTTTCAATCAACCAGGTAAAGAGAATTTCTTCCACCTTTCGTGCTATGGTTTTGCGTCTGCCCAAGAAAACGTTTTTCACCAATTGCATGGAAATGGTGCTTCCTCCTTGTGCAAATCGCTTGAGCTTATAATTCTTGGCGATGCTGTATCGAAATGCGTCAATATAGAAGCCTTGGTGATGGTAAAAATCGGGGTCTTCTGCTTTTAACACAGCGGTAACCAATTTTGGGGAAATGGATTCGAAGGGTACGAATTTGGAATTGCCATCGCCTACCGTAAATCGCGTTATTTCCCGCCCATTTTCGTAAAATGCATATTCAAATGGACCATTGATTTTACCGGGATCCAAATCGCCCCATTCCACAATTTTGAAATCCTGGGACGACCACATACCGCTTTCCAATACCACATCTTCTGGATGTTCATCGTTCAATTCCAATTTTAAGCGATAGGCCAAACTTCCGGTGGCTTTGGGAATACCGATATTTCTAAATAAACCAACGGGTAAGCTGCTGAAGAACGAAGAAGCACGTAGTTCAGGCATGTGAATTCCTACGGCGTACAATGGGTGTT
>JACCEB010511568.1_pt1 | contig 10985 bp, 10 predicted proteins | sample 7454761 | NCBI WGS metagenome assembly JACCEB01 (sample SAMN15323454, study PRJNA562643) | freshwater metagenome | isolation source: river surface water | place: USA:Blue River Watershed | collected 2017-08-18 | reverse complement strand
GGAGGTGGAGGTGGACCACTTGAACCTAATGTACGAGGTGGAACAGGTGGGGGAGGAGGAGGAACTCCAGTATTGGTATTTGAAACTGAAGGAGGTGGAGGAGGGGGAGGAGGAGGTACACCATTTTGACCAGGTCTATAGAGACCTGGGAATCCTGGTGGAGGTGGGGGAGGAGGATTTCTAAGAAGACCAAGAGCAGCTTGTGTACCAGTTGGGGTTGAAAAGCATTTATTTAAATTATCTTGTCCATTAGCTCCTGCCCATGCTTCTATAACTCCTAAACATCTTAATATTTCAGCTTTATCAGCATCAGCAATCCAATTGTCTGCTCCAATTACCATATAAAATAATTCTCTAGCAGCAATTGTTGGTTGTTGAATTGATTCAGTACCATTTAAAAATAATCTACCAGCAGCAGGTATATTTGGTATCCAGTGACTAATAATAGGAACTGCAACTTTAAGACCTGCTCCTTGACTCATTCTTAAATTTATTCTTAATTGTGATCTCATAGCATCATCTGAACTAATCATATAATTTCTTAAATCAGCTAATGAATTAATTTTAGTTGAAAGTGTTGTAGTAGCAGCATTCATTGGACCAATAATTTCAAAAATCTTAAAAAATATTTCTGCTTCCGTAGCATCTAAATCTTGTGTTTGTACTATCAAATCAATAATTTTTTTTACTTCTTTATTATTACTATAGGTATAACGAGGTATATCAAAACATTTGATACCTGTGGTACGAACAAATTGACTTAAAATATCATAGACTTTAGCTAATAACATAGTAATAACTCCTGATTTATTATTAGGAGTATGCCATAAGCTAACTCCTTTATTTTGAGCACCTGCAATAATACCAGTTCCTCTAGCCAAATTGTTATAATTTAAAGCAATAATATCTCGGTAAAAATCTCTACATTCTGGATTGTTTAAAACTGATAAATCAGCAACTCTTTTTTTTATTTTTTCAATAATATTATTATTCACCCAATCATCCTTAAATCTAAGATCATCATCAGGAGTTTCTAATTCTGTATCATCATTCTCATCTTCATCTACACTTCCGTCAAACATATTTGGTTTAGCTCTAAAGTAATCTAAAAATTTACCATCACCACCATCAGCCATTATTTCTCTATATACATCTTGAAGTGCTGAATAAATAACACCACCACGAGCACCAGATGTTAAATTCCAAAATCCATCTGCATCTCTTGTACCAGGATTATCAGTCATTAATCCAATTGGAGAATTATCAGTTAATTTATTATCAATACTTTTAACTGCTTTAGCAAATTGAATTAATGCTGCAATAAATTGAACTGAAATATCTTTTTCACCAGCTCCATAACATTTATTTATAACAATTGAAGCTGCTGTTTCAGTATCTAAAAGATTTGATGAATAATCAATATTTTCAGGATCAGTATATCTACCACTAGCCATTAATGCTCTAAAATAGGGTCTTAAACTATCTAATATTGGAATAGTTTTTGTTGAACTTGACATTTAAATGTATATATTAATTTATAGAAAAAATTTTTAACTTATTTATAATATTATCTTTTATTTATTTAATTAAATGTTCCTTATATCTAAAAAAAAATATATTATTTATATATAAATAATATTTTTAATGAGAAAAATTATTCTTCTAGTTATTCTAGCTGTATTAATTGTAATAGTTATGTATCAATTAAACAAATCTAAAGAAAACTTTGAATCCGAAAAAGTAAAAGTTTTAGTATTCTTATCCAAAAGTTGCCCACACTGTGTGACATATAAAAATGATGAAGAATCTAAAGTTAAATCAGTTTTAGGAAATATGCCAAATGTTGAATATAAATCTATGTTCTGTGATGAAGAACCAGAATTATCAGATAAGTATAAAGTTTTATATGTACCAACATGTTTTGTAGAAAAAGGTACTAAATCAGAACAATTAACTGGAAATGTTAGTGCTGATAATATTGTTAAAAAAATTAATAGTATGTAAAAAGATTTTATAATCTATAAAAAATTTTTATTTTAATAAATTATTTTGTTTTATAATAAAATAAATTAATCTAAATAATTAACTATAACAAACAAATATTAATATAAAATAATGGAATTTATTTATGATTCAGATGTTTTCATTGATTTATATACTTTACTAGATGTTGATACACAAGCAGAATCAAATGAAATAAAAAATGCTTATATTAAGTTGGTAAAAGTACATCATCCTGACCATGGTGGTAATACCGAAATGTTTCAACAAATTACTAAAGCATATGAAATTTTATACAATAAAGAAACAAGAAAAGAATATGATCTATATTATTTAAAAAAAAGTATGGATGATATAAGAGGAGACGATTTCAACAGATTAAAAGCTGACCACGATAATTATATCAATGCTAATAAAAAACCAGTCTCTAAAGAAAAATTAGATGAAATTTATGCGGACATTTTTAAAGATAGAGACCAATTTAAAGAAACTAAAATTGAAAAAAATGAACTTGAAAAAAGAATTGATGATATTGGATTTGAACGTGATAATGATATAATTGAAAATTCTAATGATAAATTAAAACAAATATTAGATGATATTAATAGCAAAACCGATAAACCAATTACTATTAGTGATTTATTCGAATATCTTCAATACAAAAAAATTAATTCAAATACCTCTAATGAATTAATTATCGGGGAATTAGGTACATTAGATACACTTCCTGGATATGGAACTAATTATACATCTTTTGTATCTGATTCTGAATATTTTGGTTCAAATCTGTATTCCGATATTAATGGTAATCAAGAATTAAATCCTGAAGATGCACAAATTAGTTATGATGACTTTGCTAACTGGAAAAATACTAAACGTCATGATACTAAACTTTCTTCCAATGATATTGAATCTTATTTGGAAAGAAGAAAAATGGAGGAAAATCAAATATTTAATCAAGTTGAAACAGATTTAAATAACTCAAGTAAAAAGAGAGAAGTTGAAAAATTCCTTAAAACTAAACATCTTACAGAAAATATTGATGAATATTATAGTAGACTACATGATAAACCTATTAAAGATTCAACAAATGAATTGGTAGAACCGAATACTGATTTTAAACCAAGAACTAATGAAGATATGTTAGACTATATGGATAGAATTAAAAATGATGACAAAAAAACTGTATCCAATGTCAGAAAAAGGGAATTTAAATAATTTATTCATCTAATTAATAATCAAATACCTTCATAAAAAAGTTTTGCCCCAGTATATCCTTCATTAAATATATTTTTTTTCAAACTTATACTAATATCATAATTATTATCGATATTACAAATTATTTTTATAGTATTTTTTTTAAATGTATCATATTTACCTACTGATACACCTCTTAAAATGCATTTAAACACATTTAAAATATAAGAATCTATTTCATCAAAATTTTCAATATAATCATAAGAATCATCTAATAATATACCAATTGTGTCATCTAATTTATCCTTAAACAAATCTATTGGATAATTGTTTATACATCCACCATCAATCCATATTTTACCATCATATTTATATGGTTTACAAAATATAGGTATACTAATACTTATTCTTATTGCTTTTAATATCTCCATATTTGGTGAATTATCTACTGAAAAATAATGTATTGTCGCATCATTTAGACAAGTTCCAGTTATTATTAATTTTGTCTTTGTTAAATCATATAATTGTTGAAAAGTAATATTTTTACTTATATTTTTTTTCTTTAAAAATGTATTAATTACCATTATTATATTATCAGTTGTGTGTAATCCAAAACATACATCATCAAATAAATCATCAATATTATATTTAAAAAAATCATTAAAATCAATTGATTCCAATACATTATATATATGTACTGGACTATATCCAATATTTAGTAAAAAACAAATTATTGAACCAACTGATGTTCCACATAATATGTCTGGTTTATAAATTATCTCATGTTCAATTAAATATTTTAAACATCCTAATGCAGCCAATCCCTTTAAACCACCTCCACTAATTATTAAAATATTTTTTCGTTTACCAATGTATAGTGGTATATCCTCCATTTTTTTATATAGTATAGTATTATAATATTAAATGAATAATATAAATATAAAAAATATTTTTATTGATGAAAATGTAAATAATGAAGAATTTACAAATTCAAACACTCTGAATGTATATAATTTGGTTGAATCCAAAGTTTTTATCAATACTCTTGATGATGATTATATAATTAACAAAATTAAAAATAATGATAAAAATGAAAAAATAAAAACTAAAGATTTATATGAAACCAAATATAAAGAATGTCTAAATAAAATTGATAATGCTATTGACATGAAATTTACTGATGTATTCTTTACTGTTGGAGATAATTTTTTTGGATATAAAAATTATAATTCTAAAAAATGTTTAGAATATATCCAAGGAAAACTTAGAAAAAAAAGTTTTGAAACACTAATTTGTAGTAATAAACAAATTTTTATTAGCTGGAAAAATGTTGTTGATTCACTTAAATAATTTATTAAATAATAAATTAACTAATTAATTTATTTTTATCTAATTACTAGATTCTTTTTTATTAGAACCTACTCGCATGTATATATCTATTAGTAATAATGCAATTATTAATACAATACCCACTACTATAACTATACTCATGGTAGATGTACCTGTTCCTGATCCACCCACTTGGGTAAACATTTCTTGTCTCATTTGATTATTCTGATTCATCTGATTCATTTGATTCTGGCCAATTTGACCCATTTGACCCATCTGATTCATTTGGTTCATTTGGTTCATTTGGTTTAAAATATTTATTTGATTATTAATCAATGTGGTAATATTTGCATTTGATTTTATATTTTCGTTCATTAAATCAAGAATTTTATCTATTTTGGTATTTAAATTTTTCTTTTCTTCTATATCTTCCATATATTTAGTTATTGTATTTTGCAACATCATATTTTGATATTTTAAATTACTATCCTCGTTTATTTTATCATTAATTGTTTTTAATTGATTCTCTATATTTGTTGATTGACCAACTACTTGATTAGTATTTGATTGAGAAGTTGAATTAGCTTGATTTAATTGATTTGTTTGATTATTTTTTTGAGAAACACTATCATTTGTTATTACATTATTTAAATGTTTTGATTCTTTCTTTTTATTTTTTTTTATTTCTTCTTTACATAATGAACATTTTGTTATGTGCTTAAATGAATTATTTATTGATGTATCATCATAACTATCAGGATTTAAATATATATTTATACAGTCCCTGTGAGTTAGTTTTTTTATTGATTTTTTTGGATTAGATTTTTTTTTATTTAATAAATTTGTTAAATCTGTACCATTTAAACTTAAACTATTGTTTGAATCATTATCACAAACACTGTCAAAGGGTGACTCGTATCCTGGTTCATATTGATTAGGAATGTTAGTCAGCGTACTATTTGATAATTTTAAACTTGCATACGTAGAGTCTGTAGGATTAAAATTAGTCTGTAAGCCTTGAATTGTCTGTTCTATCTTATTATTATTTATATTATTAAAAACTTCATTTATATTACTATAAGACATCCCTTATGGATATATATAATCTTATAAGATAAATATAATTAGAAAAAAAATTAATTTATATAATTGGGTTTATATTTAAAATATAGTTTCTTATTTTTATATATTATAGATGAGTTCAGATACTTCTTATTCAGATAATTCAAGTTCTACTAAAAACAAACAAGCAAAGCAAAAGACATCATTTTCTACTGATTATATGGTAAACTACCTACAAGATTCACCAAAATTAAAACCAGAAGATGAGAGAATATATTATAATAAATCTGATGATAATAATTCTAATTCTTCAGATATAACCAAATATATTAAATCGGATAATGATACTAAAAAAAATTCAGAATCAAATACTGGTCATACACATGGGGGGAGTGGTGGACAGTCAAATCACAATAATAATCATAATGATAATAATATATTCCAAAAAACATTTCAACAACAAAACTATCGTTTTGACAATCAAGGACAAGGTCAAGGTCAAGAACAGGAAAATAAAAAAGATATTCCGGAAGATTATGATAATTATAATGAACTTTCAGAAGAAGGTAAAATGTTAAAAAGATTAGATATGTTAAGAAAATTAGGTGAATTAGCCCAATATAAAGTAAAGCTGTCGCAAAATTATAATATGAATTCTGATTATTTCACTATGAAATACGAATATCAATTACATACTAATATTCGTGCAAAACAAAATTTCGTAAATTGGACGTCAAGTTTAATGTTAAATTGTATTTATGGTATTGAAATTTTAAATGACAAATATAATCCTTTTGAATTAAAATTAACCGGTTGGTCAGAACAAATTAATGCTGATATTACTAATTATTATGATGTTTTTGGTGAAATTTATGAAAAATACAATAAACCTGGTAAATCAATGAGTCCAGAATTAAAACTTATTTTAATGATAGGTGGTTCAGCACTCAAATTCCATTTAAATAATGTTGCAATGTCAGGAAGATTAGGTTTACCTAATATGCAACAAATGAATAGATTAGGTAGTTCAGGAGGACCAATGGGTTCACAAGAAAATGTTCCTGGACAAGATCCCAAAGTTATTGAACAAATGAGACAACAAGCAATGATTGATAGAATGAGAGAAGAAACTAGAAGACAAGCCGAAGTTCTCCAAAAAAAATCTGAAGAACAACATGAACAAGCTAATAAACAAATGCAAGACATGATGTTACTACAACAAAAACAAAATGAATTTAATCAAAAAGATACAGTACAACGACAAAAAATGCAAGAATTTGAAAGAATCAGAGCATTAATGGAGCAACAAGCCCAAACTCAAACTCAACCTCAACCAAGACCAACTTTAGCAACTAATCCCTATTCCCCAATGTCAAATTTACAACAATTTAATGGACCACCTGTCCAAGCTTTCGCTGCACAACGTAGAGATGAAATCGGTCAACAATTATTAAATATGAAAAACAATTTACCTCAAAATAATTCACCAATTAGATCTCAAGACCCTAGAGAATTAAATGCTGAAAGATTTAATGCTAGAAATCCACCAGTTAATGTTAAAAAACGTAATGGTGTTACAGTAGATACAAGTTCTGAAGAAAGCTCTAGAAAATCTTCAAGTACATCAGAATCATCAAGTTCTAAACAATCCAGCTCAAGTTCATCAAGCTCTAGTAGTGCATCAACATCAAGTTCATCTTCTGATTCAAATGTAAAATCTAAATCACAAGGTAGTTCTAAAAGAAATTTTATTGACAAAAGTTTAAGTTCTAGAAATAATCAATCAACTCTTTCTAAAAGAAAATACAAAAAACAATTAACCTTTGATACTTCATAAATATCGTAATTTTTCAAAATTTTAATTTTTTTTATATATTTTTCAATATTTATTATATATAAAAAATTTGATTTTTACTATGAATATACATAAAGAAATAAATATATATATAATTAATAATTATGTCTGATTCCGAAAAATTCAATTCTCAAGATATTTTGAATGCAATTGATATGAATAAAATAAATCAATCTGAAAAGAAAAGGAGAGGTAGACCTAAGAAAACTCAAATGGTCTCTCCTAATCCTAAAATTAAAATACCTATTAATGAAGACGATGTTCATGAGGAAGAAGAAATAATCTTACATTTACCCATATCTAGGGATGATATTAAATCTCTAGGTTTATCAAGTATAAGTATTAATGAATCTATTAAAAATTCCAGTGATAGCGAAGAAGAATCTTCTGATAAAGAAGTTAAAAATAATGATCCTAATTACAAACAATTGGGATTAATTATTAAAAAACTTAAAGATGAAAATGATGAACTAAAAAAATTCCTTACTGAAATAACTCCTATGTATTTCACCGAGGTAAAAATTTATCCAGTTGATCTTAAACTTTTTGATATGGAAAATAATTGTTTAATTCCTAAAAAAACTAATATATGTTGCTGGTGGTGTACTTATCAATTTGATTGGCTACCTACATATCTTCCAGAAAAATTCTCTGATAACAAATTTTATGTTAGTGGTTGTTTTTGTTCATTTAATTGTGCAGCAGCTTACAATCTTAGTTTAATTGATGATAGTAAAAAATGGGAAAGATATTCTTTGTTAAAACAACTTTATTACATGATTAACAAAGATAAAATAACAAATATTACTGAAATCAATATTAATATTGCTCCACCACATACATTATTAGATAAATTTGGAGGACATATGACTATTACTGAATATAGAAAAAATTCTAAAATTTTAGGTAGAGAATATCATAAATTAATGCCTCCATTCGTCCCAATAACAATGGGTTTTGAAGAAACTACTAATAGTAAACTTTCAAAAAATGTTAATATTAATAACATTATTTCAACTAAAAATGATAATGTATTAGTAAAAAGAAATAATCCGGTTAAAATTGCCTCTAAAAATATTGACCATTATATTGAATAAAAAAATTTTTAATTTGATTGATTTATCAAATAAATAATTACATAAATTACATAAACTAAAGTATCTGCCATATCATCCTTTTTTTTAGCTAAAATATAGTTACTTGTTGATACTATATTGTTAACAGTGTTTTTTAATTTTGGACAAATTTGATTAGTTATATCTATAGTAAATTCCTTTCTCTTATCATAGTCCTTAAATTTATCAATATATGATTTTACCTCAACAATTTCGAATAATTTTGATATAAAATCATCCTTTGTTTTAACTGTCGCATTAATAAAATTAACACTAGAAATTATTGATGAATTTAAAACCTTCTTTAATGTAAAAAATGTAAATATTCCTATCGATATTGTTTTCATTACAGGGTTTTTAAATACTGGTTGATTCTCAATATATATTTTTAAATTTGATATATATTTTGGATTACCATTAGAATCAATATCATATGGTGTCTCAATCACATTCAAATAAAATTTTTCCAAACTTGATAACAATCTTTCCATTTGAATATTAAAATTATTTTTATAAATCGGATTTTCAGATATTTTATAAATTTTTATTTTATTTTTTTTATTAACTTTATTATGTTGTTGAATTGGTTTCGCATGAGTTTTACAATATCCTATTAAATTTTCAGGATTTGAATGATCAGTACACCCATCTTTTAAACAATAAAATTTACTAACACAATTACATATTGCTCTTTTATTTTTTATTTGTTTACAATACAAAGGTTTGTAAGAAACATCTAAAATTCCCCAATCAATTATGTTTAAATTATCAAGAATTTTTTTATTTACTGGATCTGATGAATATTCTGATAAACAATAAGCTAAATTAACTGTACCTACATCTATTGTTAATAGATAATTTTTTGAACTCGACATTAGTATATATTAATTATCTATTATTTAATCTATTTTATTCCACAATTCATTTAATTTATTCTTTATTAGTGAATATTTTGATGTAATCAAATTAATTTGATCATTTATATTCGCAGATGTTTGTGATTGTTCTAATTTTTTTTTATCAAACCCTATGGATTGTTCTGTAGAATTATCTGTTTTTAAAAAACTTGTACTATCTGTTAATTTAAATTTTTTCATTTAATTTATTATATATTAGATATAATTTAAAAAATTGATTTATATATAATAAGTAGTATTAATTAAATAAATGACAGATCTTTTAACAGGATTATATAATGCAAAACAAGAATTACTAAATTTACCATATGATTTAGAAATATCTACAACCACTATAACATGTCATCTTGATGTAGTTTTTAATGTAGAAAATATTGGTCTATATTTTAATGATTTTGATAATATTATTATTGGTAAACGTTATGGTAATCGTATTGTCAACAATTTGATTAATGTTAAAAAACTTAAGGTTGGAAAGAAAAAGAAGAGACGTGAAAAGAAAAACTTTTATAACCAAGTATCTTTAATTTTCAGATCTGCTACTCTTATGGGATTAGATCCAGAAAAACTTAGTCTAAAAGAAAGATTCAAAACTGTTAATATAAAATTATTTATTAATGGGTCAATTCAAATGACTGGTTGTAAACATTTGGATAATATTAAAAAAAGTCTTGAGATTTTATTTGAAAAATTAAAAATTTCTAAAGCAGTACTTAATAATAATTTGAAATTTGAAATCAAACCATTTGTTGATGATATTACTAAATTAAATATAAATGGTGTTACTAATTTTAAAATAGTAATGATAAATACTAATTTTAATATATTATTTCAAATTAACAGGGAAAAATTACATCAATTACTTAAAGATAATAATTTTGATGTTACATTCGACCCTATTATACATGCATGTGTTAATATTAAATATCATATTCCCAATACACTAAATAAAACTATCAGTATATTTGTATTCGAAAGTGGTTCTATCACAATCGCTGGTTCAAATTCTTGTCAACAAGTTTTGGAAACATATAATTTTATCAACAAACTAATCTTAAATAATTATTGTTCTTTATTAAGTAAACCAATCACTCCAAAACTTATTGTAGATTTGGTTAAAAAAATGTGCTAAATATATAATTTATTAAATTTTTTTTAGAAAAAATATTAAATTTTATTAATAATTTTTATTGAAAAAATATTTTTAATATTCAGAAAAACTATATAAATCATTCTTTACGACAGATAATGGTCTATAACCACTATATAATTGTTGTGGTACATAAGAATCATCACAGAAAACATATTCTGTAAATTGTGTTGTTGGACCACGATTTTCTTTTACTGGAACTGGATCTCTACCTTGTGCAACAACTTCTTTCTCAGTATTCAATAATGCATTGTATACATCTAATCTTGATCTTGATTGTGTACCATCTCCTATTGTACCAGTAATATTTTTGGTATTTTCTGATAAATTTCTCATTGTAACATCTGGAATATCATCAT
>JACCEB010721377.1_pt1 | contig 10986 bp, 10 predicted proteins | sample 7454761 | NCBI WGS metagenome assembly JACCEB01 (sample SAMN15323454, study PRJNA562643) | freshwater metagenome | isolation source: river surface water | place: USA:Blue River Watershed | collected 2017-08-18 | reverse complement strand
GGAGTCACCAAGCCAACATCTGAAAATGGGCTTGGTTTTGGATTCAAATGGAATATGGGTTGGATGCATGACACTTTGCAGTATCTCCACCACGAACCAGTACATCGTGTTTATCACCACAATGAAATTACATTTTCGATTCTCTATGCCTGGAGTGAAAACTTTCTGTTACCACTTTCACATGACGAAGTCGTGCATGGTAAAGGTGCGCTGGTAAATAAGTTCCCCGGTGATCGTTGGCAGAAACTTGCAACGCTACGTGCGCTTTATGGATATATGTGGGCGCATCCCGGTAAGAAGCTTTTATTTATGGGATCTGAATTTGCTCAAAATGATGAATGGCGTGAGTCCCAATCTCTCGATTGGCATTTAACACAATACGGCGAACATAGCGGTGTGCAAACACTTATTGCTGATATTAATAATGGTTACCGTAATAATCCCTCTCTCTGGCAGAAAGATGTGATGTCTGAAGGATTCCAATGGCTTATCGGTGATGACGGCGCCGGCAACACTCTCGCCTTTGCCCGATGGGCCGACGATGGTTCTTGCCTCATTTCAATTACTAACTTCTCGCCAGTCCCCCATGAAAACTATCGCTTACCAGTTCCCGTGGAAGGTCAATGGCGGGAGGCTCTCAACACTGATGCGACAAACTATGGCGGATCTGGGGTGTTGAATCCTTCACTTCATAGCCTTAAAGAAGAGCATCGTGGCCAGCCATATTCAATCGTGATGAAGTTGCCACCACTTGCGACGGTCTGGCTTAAAACTAACTGATTATCCCTTCACTACTTGTTTCGTGGTTGGCTAGCAGCAGCTACAAAGAAAGCGACGAATAACAACATAGCGCCAGGAATTGTCATGGCAATAGGCAATGTCGTCGCTCCAGCAACCACAGAGATCACGCCACGACCAATAAAAGTCAACACTTGATTGAGAGCACCAAGTTCAGCTACCGCGACTCCGCCTGGTTTATCCGATCGGGCGCTCGCATAACCAAAGAAGAGAGGACCAACAAATGAGATTCCGAATCCGGTGAGGAGATATCCGATACAAAATATCGCAAAGCCTAAATAGAGATTTGATTCTTTCAACTGCAAACTAAAACCCATGGACACTAAGAAAATAGTGCCTCCCATGAGAACAAACGGTTGGACCATCTCTTTATCGCTTCGTTCACCTTTTATGCGGCTATAAGTGAGACGACCAATAATCATTGCTGACATGAACAAGAAGTAAGGAACAACCGCAAGTGACTTTGAGACGCCGAATTCTTGGCGGGCCATGATGGTGGCCCAATCTCCTACCGATACTTCCAGCATTAACGCACAGAGAAATCCTAGGCTTACCACCCAATCAATACTGAAAGATGAGAGCATCTTTCGAAATGTCACCACTTCATCTGCTTCTGTCACTTCATTACCTTTAAGCAATACTGGACGCAAGCGACTTATGGAGCGAAGTTTCAAGAAGTAAACAATCACAATAAGCGGAAAGATGTGCCAATTAAGCGAGACATATGACGATATAAGTAATGCAATGAATGCAGTGGCAACCGCACCCGCGCTCCAGAGTCCATGAAGCATCGGGATGATTTGGACTCCACTCTCAGACTGACGATGAAGCGCTTGGGCATTGATGGCAATGTGGTACGAAGCCCATGCAAATCCGCACAAAATATTAATGATCATATAAATCTCAGGATTATTCAGTTCAATCAATAATCCCAAAGTGATATATGTTGCTGTGGAGCTGTACATAAGGACTTTGTACACACCTAAGCGATGAACAATATGTCCCATGGTCAAGTGGGCTAACAGAGCACCAATCGAACCCGAACTCATTAAAAATCCAAAATATGTGGTTGAGACATCAAGATTTGCTTTGATGTCCGGTAGCCGTGGAGCAAGGCACATAATCCCGAGTCCGAAAAGAAAGAAGATGGCCTGCAAATCGCGCCGTTCTGCGCGTTCTAGTGGCTTATTCAAAAGAGAGCGCTCGCTAACTCGTTTCGGGCCCGAATCAATTCGGGGTCAGATGGATCGACTAATTGGAAAAGTAACAATAGATGTTCCTTCACCCGTTTCTTATCTTCTCCCGCAGAGTTTCTTACAAGTGTGATGAGGCGCTCAAAAGCGTTCTTTGGTATCCCCTGTGCAATTTCTATATCGGCGGCCATCAACTGCTTTTCAATAACATTGGGGTGCGAATTAGCATCCTTGATTGTCAATTCTGGGCTAAGGCCTTCGATTCGAATCATTAACTCACACTGGGCAAGGCCAATCTTGGCAAGTTGCTCATCAGGTTTGCGTTGCAACCAATTCCGATAAGCCATCGCAGCACCTGAGTAATCGCCTTTCTCGAGAGCACTCAGCGCGGCAACTTCTTCGGGTTCCATGGGAATCTCTTTGACTTCAGGAATATCTACTTTTAGTCCGCGCTCCTTTGCGACTTCAAAAAGCTTCGTAATCACTAGTGCGATTTGTTCTTGGGGGTAGATCTTGTCAAAAAGTGCAAGTGGTTGTTCATCGATAAAAGCAATCGCAAAAGGAACAGATTGAACTTGGAGCGCTTGAACGAGTTGTGGTTGAGCATCCGCATTAATCGCTCCGAAAATCCAAGTGAAGTTATCGCGCTTGGCCATCTCGGCCATCAGATCACGAAGATCAACCGATGCTTTGCTTCGTGGTGAATAGGCGAGGAGTACGACAGGCTTTTCTTTAGAGAGAGCGACATAATCCGTCATCAGATTTTCGACAGTGGCTTCGGGAACCGATTGGTTTTCACTCTCTACAACTTTTGGTTTTGTAAGTGAGCTCAAATCGAAGGCACGACCCATATTTTGTGGAAGTGGAGGGAGCGTCATGGTGAGATTCTCTCAAATAGAAGGGGCACCGGAATCCATTCGTAACGGAAGTATGGAGGCAATGTAATCGCTAGTAGCGTGTTCGAGACCCTGATCACTGCCCGCCTTTTCACCTAAATACCAGCGATGCTCCAAGACTTCATGAAAGAGCTGGGCATCTTCGACACGGCCCTGCAATTCTCGCGGAACAGAGTTCACAACTTTGTAAAAAACTTCATTGAGCCATCGCTTCGCAGCATCAGTGAGATCTGGAGTTTTGGAGATCTCGCGCGAGCGGAATCGATCGAATGAAGCCAAAATCCGCTTTGCTTGAAACTCTTCGGTCTCCAAACCCATCAACTCTCTCAAGCGTAGTGAGTGATAGTTCGGAGCTACTAATTTAGGAGTAAAGGTTAGAGTTGATTGATCACCCGCTAATTGCAGATCAACCTCTTCAACGGCAAATCCAATATCTTGCAGAGAGCGCATTGCTCGTTCTACTGCATGGCGATCGTTAGCAGGGAGAATTTGTGGTTCGCTCAGCGCTTTCCAAATTTTTCGATAGCGAGTAATAACCGAATCACTTGCTCGAATTGGATCCATTGCAGGAAATAGAACGCCTGCTAACTTGAGATCCTCTAGTTCGGCAGCAACATTAAAGCGCGCTAAATCTAGATCGTGTTCGCGCTGCCCAGCACTAAGCGACTTTTGAAATTCGCCAGTTTCTGCATCTACGAGATAGGCAGCAAATCCATCTGCATCGCGTCGAAATAAGGTATTAGAGAGCGAACAATCTCCCCACCAAAAACCCAGAAGGTGTAAGCGCACTAAGAGATACGCCAACGCATTAGCCATATTGGTTATTTCATGTTGCGTCACATCACCACTTAAAACTACGCGATACGGAAGTGAAAAGGGAAGAAATCTAGTAACAATCGCACAAGGAAGTTCGTCTCCCTGAGGAGTCATGCGCCCATTAACAATCGCTATTTGTGAGACTGATGGCGCACCGCGCGATCCCAATTCGCGAAGCGCTTCATACTCTCTCTTAGCAAACTCCTCTACCGTCTCTTTTACCGCGTAAATTTCACTATCTGGTTCTGGAGTTGATCGCACTAACCTCACAACGTGACGAGAGATGCCACGCTGGGCCGTTAATGTCGGATCTTCCGGCCACTCTTCAAGAGGTTTTTCCCACGGCAGATTGGAGAGGGCTGAAATCTCTTCTCCAAGACCAGTTATTCGCAGGTGTGAGTTCATGGTTGCCACTGCTACATTCTTTCAGGCTTTACACTTTATACATGGCGCGAATTAAACGAGTTTTGAGAAAAGTCACACCAAATTCACCCCAGCCGAAAGCTGCGGAAGATTTTGGCAAGAAAGGTGCTCCACTTAACACTCAACATCCGTTTTACTTTGGCTTTCTCGCCGCATCAGGTGCTCTCGTTGCCATCACATTTCTCCGCGCGCTGCAATCAGCGAGCCAAGTATTTGTCCTGATCATCATTTCACTCTTTTTGGCCATGGGGCTGAATCCTGCTGTTGAAATTCTGCAATCACGGAAGATGAAACGAGGCGCTGCAGTCTCCGTTGTTGTTGCAATTGCCGTTGTTGTGATGTTTCTCTTTGCCCTTGTCGTCATTCCTCCAGTCTTCTCTCAGGCAAACGAATTAATTGATGGCGCTCCTCAACTCATTGATTCGCTGAAAAATAATGGGACTATTGCTGAACTCAACAACCAATATGGAATTGTGGATACGCTTCAGAGTAAATTCCAGAGTTGGATATCTGATGGAAAATTACTGACGGGCGCCTTTGGCGGAGTCGTGGGCGTTGGTAGAACTGTTCTCTCTGGAGCTTTTTCAACTCTCACTGTTCTCATTCTTACGTTGTACTTTCTCTCTTCTTTACCTTCGGTCACTCGAATCTTTTACCGATTGGCACCTGCTTCGCGCCGTGAACGAGTCTCAAAAATCGGAGATGCAATCATCTCGCGCGTGGGCGCCTTCGTTGGAAGCCAGGTTTTGATTGCAGCGCTAGCAGCCATCTTTGTATTTTTCTTGTCTTTGGGCCTTGATCTTCCGTATGCCGCAGCGTTAGGCATGGTGATTCTTTTTGTCGCTCTCATTCCTCTCATTGGACACTTCATCGGCGCAAGCATTGTTATTTTGGTTGCCCTCACCGAATCGCCCACCAAAGCCCTTCTTGCTTTAGTGCTTTATACCCTTTATGTACAGATTGAGAATTACCTCATCACTCCGCGCATCATGAAACGTTCGCTCTCTATCCCGGGTCTAGTAACGATTGTCGCGGCGCTATTGGGAACGTCTCTACTCGGACTTGTCGGCGGACTACTTGCTGTGCCCATTGCCGCTGCAATCTTATTAATTATGGATGAAGTCGTTTTTCCCAAAACTGATAATGCTTAAATAAATCCTTTTAGTACTCCATCGGAAGTGGAAGTTTTGATGGGTTTACAACATTCACAATCTCTGTTAGAACTCGGTAGACAAAAGGTTCGCCCACCCATAAGTGCTTACCGTCTTTAACTTCGATAATTTCAATCTGAGGAATGATGGAAAATTTTTCTCTCGCAGCTTCGGGTTGCAGATAATCATCAAACTCGGGAATCAAGGCGACAATACGCCGTTTATCTAAAGCCCAAAACTCCAGATCGCTCGGTTCCGAAAATCGCAGCGGTGGAGATAAAAGAATTAATCCCTGAACTCGCGAGTTACGTGCGTATTTAAGGGCTAGGTCAGTACCGAAAGACCATCCAGTGACCCAAAGTTTCTTTACTCCCACGACATCAAAGCAATAATTAATGGCAGCAATGACGTCTTCTTTTTCATTTACTCCACCACCAAATTCACCGTCGCTCTTACCCTGCTCGCTCGCCGTTCCACGGGTGTTAAAACGGATCACTGTGACTCCAGCCATCTGCGGTAATCGATTAGCTGCCTTTTTATAGATATGACTATCCATCATGCCCCCATGAGTGGGAAGAGGATGAAGACATAGAAGACCGATTGATAGATCCCCACTCTCAGGCGCTGCCACCTCCCCTATGAGTCGAAGGCCATCAGATGTGTGAATCGAGATTGGACTTCGCCGTGCAGGCAAAATGGTGCTGGGTCGAATCAACTCTGCCATACCTGTAAGTTTAGTCATTGACCATGAAAACAACGCCCATAAAAACTTTTGAATCGTTTAATCCCGCAACTGGCGAAGTTGTTGGTGTATTTCCGATTACCAGCGCCAGAGAAGTAAATGAGATTGTCGCAAAAGCCCAATCCGTCTCAGAGCGATGGGGCAACCTTAGTTTTCGCAAGCGTCTTACTGTTTTGAGAGATTGGGCATCGCTTCTTACTCGTGAAATTGATAATGCTGCAGAACTCATCCATCGAGAGACTGGTAAGCCACTGAGTGATGCAAAACTTGAAGTCGCTATTTCTATCGAACACATTTCTTGGGCCGCAAAATTTGCTCCAAAAGTTCTCAGTCCTCAGAATCGCCCATCAGGACTCTTGATGTTCAACATGCATTCTCAAGTACAAAGGGTTCCATACGGAGTAGTGGGCATTATCGGACCTTGGAATTATCCAATGTTTACACCCATGGGTTCAATCGCATATGCGCTTGCTGCCGGGAATACCGTAGTTTTTAAACCTAGTGAATTCACCCCTGCAATCGGAGCATGGCTCGGCGAAACTTTTAAACGCGTTGCTCCATTCTCGGACATATTTACCGTCGTAACAGGTACTCCAGAAACTGGAATTGCCCTCACCGAAAGTCCAGTTGGAAAGATTTCATTTACGGGATCAACGCGAACTGCAAAGAAAGTTGCTGCAACCTGTGCCGAGCGAATGACCCCCGTTGTACTTGAGTGTGGCGGAAAAGATCCAGTCTTGATTGATAGAGATGCAGATATTACAAAGGCTGCGGAAGTAACGTTATGGCATGCCATGGCAAACGCTGGTCAGTCATGCATTGGTGCAGAACGCGTCTATGTCCACCAAGAAGTTGCGGAGCGTTTTACAAAGACCATTATCGCCCTAGCCTCACAGCTCAAACCCGGTTATGAAGATGGTGCGAATTATGGACCTGCGACGATGCCTGCTCAATTGAAAATCATTAAATCGCATATCGATGATGCAGTAAAGCGTGGTGGCGAATTCCTCCTAGGCGATAAGAACTCAATCAAAGGTGGTTATGTCGAACCTGTAATTCTCCGCAATGTACCGGAGGATTCCAAAGCGATGACAGAAGAGACTTTCGGTCCGACTCTGGTGATTAACACTGTTCGACATATGGATGAAGCGGTCGACCTAGCAAATAACACAACATATGGTCTTGGCGCCGCCGTCTGGTCAAAGCGAAATGGCAAGAAGATTGCATCTCTGCTGAAGTGTGGAATGGTCTCAATTAATTCAGCTTTCTCATTTGCCGCTATTGGATCAGTTCCATTTGGTGGCGTAAAAGACAGTGGTTACGGCCGAATTCACGGAGCTGAGGGGCTTCTAGAATTCACATATCCGCGAACAGTTGTGAAGACGCGCTTCAATATTCCGCTTCAATTCACAACGTTCCAACGCACAGGCTTTGCAGATAAAACCATCATCCGACTGGTAAATCTGCTCCATCGCCGACGTAGACGCTAAGGATTAGTAACGAGGCGCGTTGCGCGTTCTCTCAATTTTTGGCTTACGTGAATCTCGTTTGTTCCAACATGCTGTATGCCAGTGTCGTCGCGACTCCACATCATGCTCAATCCAGGCCACCGTATGTGGAGTTGCCATCGGAATTAGTTGATCACATCCCGGACAACGATATGGTTTCGTGGAGCTCGAACCTGTAATCCGGCGCACCATGTAAATGCCTTCGTGATTTTCTTCTATCGTTTCATGTGAGGCTCCAAGCTCGCGCTCTTCAGGCTTGGCAGCGTTACGCCCGTTACGTTTCTTAGGCTTATTTCTCCGCGGACTCACAGGGATATTCTCCCCTACTTGCGGCAAGATTGCGCTCATGTTGCCGAAGGTAATCTCAATACCGATCGTGACTACAGCCCTGCTTTTTTCTCAGATATCACCCGCTCATTCATCAGAAGTAAAAGTTGTGGCAAAAAAGACTGCGAAGCCAATTCCATCTCCCTCGTCTAAATGGCCCCCCGTAGGTTTCAAAGGAAAAGATGGTGTTTACGCGAAAGTCCCAACGAGGAAAGAGCTGATCGGATTGCTCTCTGCAAAACGTACTCTGCAATCTGGCGTTAAAGATTGCGAAGATTTTGCCTGCGGTGCAGTCATTGCCGCAGCAGAAACTGGTTGCGCGTGGTGGGAGGTCAATTCCAAGGTTTTTCGAACCAATATAGATGAGCCAAGGTTGCAACAGCTAGGTTCACTTACAACTTACGCAAAAGGAAGTGCAAAAAAAGCACAGACTACGATCTTTCTTGTTTCCGCTGAAGAATTGCTCCCCGAGGTATATATCAGTGAGATAAAGGTGATCTGTCATCGCAGCGCAAGTGATGAGCCAAAGAAAGGCAATACTTACAATCCCCTGCCTCGATCATTACCAAGTACTTCGACCAGTACATTACCTACTCCATCGCCAACTCCAAATAACTAACTATGTTGGGTGGAATCAATAACGCGCTCTTTCTCACCTCTTTTGCGGGCTTCGTTGTCCTTGGCTTTTTGATCATACTTTTGCGCTGGGCCTTTTCACGAGGTGTGTCAGTCGTACAGCGACCGCAAAAAATCGGTGATGAAAATGAGTATGGAATCCTGGAAGTTGTGGCTGCGCCCAGCAACTTCATCGAAGGCGAAATGCTCAAACAAAAACTATTGGAGCACGGGATAAAGGCAACACTCACTCAAACTAAGCAAGGCCCGAGAATCTTGGTCTTTCCTAACGAAGTGAAAGCAGCAGCCGCCGTTTTACGTAGTAAATAATTTAACGATTCTTGCCCGGCACCCAGAGCTGATCGCCAAGGTCGCGGTTTTCAAAACGTGCTAAAACGAAGAGTAGGTCCGAGAGTCGATTCAAATACTTGGCAGTCAACTTATTTACACCTTCGCCGAAAGCGTGAATGGCTTGCCAGGTCCGACGTTCAGCACGACGTACAACGGTGCGCGCAACATGGAGATGCGCAGCAGCAGAAGTTCCTGAGGGAAGGACAAAGGACTTAAGTGGAGCAAGGTTTGAGTTGTAATGATCAATCTGTTCTTCCAAATATGAAACTTGAGATTCAAGTACACGTAGCGGTTCGTGGGCAGGTGAATCAACGACTGGTGTACAGAGATCAGCGCCAACGTCGAAGAGGTCATTTTGAACTCGGATGAGCAATTTTCGGATATCTTCATGAAGTTCGGGAATTGTGAGAACCACTCCGATATAGGAGTTGGCTTCATCGACGGTGGCATATGCCTCAAGACGTGGGTCATTCTTAGAGGTTCGACTCATATCTCCTAGCGATGTTGTTCCATCATCACCGGTTTTTGTATAAATTCGAGTCAGATTTACCATGGGGTGAGCCTATTGGAGTACCGAGCATGGAGCCAATTAAGGTTGCCCTCGAGGTAATGGCGGACCATCGTGAAAGTTACGTGATGCAAGGAAAGGATCGAGGTTCTTATGGCGCAGCTCCATCCCCTGGATCGTTTCAAAGTTGTTGGTGGAACCTCGTTGAGAGGCGATGTCACCATACATGGAGCTAAAAACTCAGTCCTGAAGTTAATGGCTGTCACTCTGCTTGCGCCCGGAAAATCAACAATTCGCAATGTGCCTAATATCGCTGATGTTGCGATGATGGCTGAACTTCTCGAACGTCTTGGTTGCTCAATCACGCGAGATTTAGCTCGGGAAAGTATTTCAATTGAAGTTCCAGATGCGCCAGGTTTTCGCGCTGAATACGAGTTAGTAAGAAAACTAAGGGCCTCCATTAATGTCCTTGGACCGCTTGTTGCAAGAATGAAGCGAGCTGAAGTTGCACTTCCTGGTGGAGATGCAATTGGGTCCCGTGGATTAGATTTTCATACCAAGGGCCTGGTGGCACTTGGCGCGCAAGCACATAGCGAACATGGTTACATCATCGCTTCTGCACCCCAAGGTCTCAAAGGCGCTGTGATTGAACTTGAATTTCCCAGTGTTGGCGCAACCGAGAACATAATGACCGCTGCGGTCCTAGCTACAGGAACAACGGTTCTCGACAACGCAGCGCGGGAACCTGACATCGTTGATATTGGAAACTTTCTCATTGCAATGGGAGCAGATATCGAAGGTCTGGGTACCCCAACCATCACTATTCGTGGCGTCACATCGCTTCAACCCGCAGAGCACACTGCAATCCCTGATCGCATTGTTACTGGCACATGGGCTTTTGCTGCCGCAATGACGAGAGGAGATCTATCGATTCATGGAGCACGTCCACAAGATCTGGAATTGCCGCTAGAAAAGTTAGTCTCAGCAGGCGCGGTAATAACATCAATTGCTGATGGAATTCGAGTGAAAATGGACCGTCGACCAAGCGCTGTAGATGTCGCCACTCTGCCCTACCCAGGTTTTCCTACAGATCTTCAACCCTTTGTGATCACCTTGAATTCCATCGCTGAAGGTGACGCGCTCGTCACGGAAAATGTTTTTGAAGGTCGATTTATGTTTGTAAATGAATTGTTGCGTTTGGGAGCGAAGATCCGCGTTGATGGCCATCACGCTTCCATAAGCGGTATTCCTCAACTCTCATCAGCTCCTGTGATGGCCTCCGATATTCGCGCTGGTGCGGGACTTGTCCTTGCTGGACTTGTGAGCGATGGAGTTACATTTGTGGAGGGTGCCTATCACGTTGACCGCGGTTACCCGAATTTTGCAGAGCAACTTCGTGGACTAGGCGCAGATGTAACGAGAGTTGATTAGCTTTTAACCAACTGTTACGGCAGTGACGATTCCTGAGCGGACGGAGACCGTCACTCGGTTAGGGCGGTAATCCATGGTGACCGCAAATGGTTCACCATCTCGCTCCCCAACTCGAAAAAGCCATTTATTTGCCGCTGCACAAACTTCTGCGCCACTTTCTTTCATTCCGATGAGCTGTAGCGCTCGAGATTCACTGATTTCCTCTTCAGCTTTGAGGGTGACTGGGC
>JACCEB011674494.1_pt1 | contig 10987 bp, 9 predicted proteins | sample 7454761 | NCBI WGS metagenome assembly JACCEB01 (sample SAMN15323454, study PRJNA562643) | freshwater metagenome | isolation source: river surface water | place: USA:Blue River Watershed | collected 2017-08-18 | reverse complement strand
GTGGATACAGTCAGCACCGAGCAGCGTCGCTATGCCAAGGTCATTAACTTTGGTCTCATCTACGGCATGAGCGCGTTTGGTTTAGCCAAAGCGCTGGGCATCGACAACGGTGCGGCCAAGAACTACATCACCCGTTACTTTGAACGCTTCGCGGGCGTCAAGCGCTACATGGACGACACGCGCGAACAAGCCAAAGCACAAGGCTATGTCGAGACCGTGTTTGGCCGCCGCTTGTACTTGCCCGAAATCAACAGCCCCAACGGCCCGCGCCGCGCAGGCGCAGAGCGCGCTGCGATTAACGCGCCTATGCAAGGCACAGCCGCCGACCTCATCAAGATGAGCATGGTGGCCGTGCAAAAAGCCATCGACGATCAACAACGCCAAACCAAAGTCATCATGCAAGTGCACGATGAACTGGTGTTTGAAGTACCCGAGTCAGAAGTGGCATGGGTCCGCACCGAAGTGCCACGCTTGATGGCTGAAGTGGCGCAGCTGAAAGTACCGTTGTTGGCTGAGGTGGGTGTTGGCGCCAATTGGGACGAGGCGCATTAACGCGCTTGCGTCAAACCCTATGCTGACCCTCGACCAATTCTTGAGCTTTGTGCTAGCCGCCAGCCTCATCACCATATCTCCTGGCCCCGACAACCTGATGGTGCTCAGCCTTGGCATGTCGCGTGGGCGCAAGCAGGGCATGGCCTTTGGCTTGGGGTGTGCGCTGGGGTGTGTAAGCCACACGTTGATGGCAGTGGTGGGCGTGAGCTCGTTGTTGGTGGCTTCGCCTGTGGCGTTTGCGGCGTTGCGCATTTGTGGTGGTGCGTATTTGTTTTGGTTGGGTCTGCAGGCTTTGCGCAGCCGAGGTGGGGCTGCCGTGCCTGCTGATGCCGCTGATGTGTCCGATCAGTCGGCCATGCAGCTGCTATGGCGCGGTGTGTTTGCCAACGCGATCAACCCCAAAGTGATGTTGTTTTTCTTAGCCTTCTTGCCGCAGTTTGTGGTGGCGGATCGTGGCGATGTGCCTTGGCAGTTGGCACAGTTGGGCGTGGCGTTTACCGTGCAAGCGGCGTTGTTGTTTGGTCTGCTGGGCTATTTTGCCGGCACGGTCGGGCAATGGTTTGCGCGCTGGCCGCTGGTGGCGTTGTGGTTTGACCGCTTGGCCGGCCTTATTTTTTGCGGACTTGGCGCACGTTTAATTTTTACTGTTTAAGGTGCGTCGACCGATCCGTCGTGCCACACCACTTGACGGGCCAATTGGATGAAGCGCTCTTGATCGGTAGGGCTCAAGGGTTGAAGAATGTCAGCTTGCAGCGCATGCACGATGGGTTGCAAGCTTGCGTAAATTTTGCTGCCCTTGGCGGTCAGGGACAACTCGCGTGACCGACGGTCTTGCGTGCTGACCACGCGACGAACCCAGCCTTTGTTGTCCAAGCGCTCGATCACACCGCCAATGGTGGCGCGGTCATAGCCAATGATTTCTGCCACGCTGGCTTGATCAACGCCGGGGTTGCTACCGATCGCATCCAGCGCTGCGTATTGCACCGACGTCAGGTCAAAGCCAGCAGCTTGGGTGCGCTGGGCAAACAGTTGTGTGGATTGCTGGTGCAGGCGACGTATCAAGTGACCTGCCATGTCATGCATGACCATGCGGATGATTCCCTCAAAAAGTCAATTTAGTAATCATACATACCAACTTGACAGAAATTAGTAAGTACAGTTATCATTTAATCATGCCGAAAAATCGGTGACGTTTCAACCCTGGAGACAAAACATGCAGTTTTACAAGAACGGATTTCGCGGCGGTAACCCCGACATCAAAGAGGCCGCCCCGAATCGACGCAACCGCGGTATCAATGAACCGTTGCCCGAAAAAGTCGACGTGCTGATTGCTGGCACGGGACCTGCCGGTCTTTGTTTGGCTGCGCAGTTGGCGCAGTTCCCAGAAATTGACACCATGATCATCGAACGCATGCCCAGCAACATCATCAAGGGCAAGGCCGACGGTATCAACACGCGCACCATGGAAATGTTCCAAGCCTTTGGCTTTGCCGACAAGGTCAAACGCGAAACCTATTGGGTCAACCAAACCGCCTTTTGGATGCCCGACCCCAAAAATCCTGACCACATCAAACGTGTGGGACGCGTGCAAGACGTGGCGGATGACAGCTCCGAAATGCCTCATATTTTGATCAACCAAGCTCGCTTGCATGAGTTGTTCATTGAGGTGATGAAGAACTCACCCTCACGCCTAGAGCCTGATTACGGCTGGGAAGTGGAGAGTCTGACCATTGATCCCAATACCGACGACCATCCCGTCACCGTCACTTTGAAAGATGCCACAGGCATCAACTGGTGGGCCACACGCACGGTTCGCGCGAACTACGTGGTGGGCTGTGATGGCGCGCACTCCAAAGTGCGTAAGTCGATTGGCGGCGAACTCCACGGTGATGCCGCACACCAAGCCTGGGGTGTGATGGATATCTTGGCAAACACCGATTTTCCCGATGTGCGTCAAAAATGCTTGATCTCTTCGGCCAGTGAAGGCAATGTTTTGATCTTGCCGCGTGAGGGGGGGTATGTGTTTCGCATGTATGTCGAGCTTGACAAGCTTCGTCCTGACGAAAAAGCGGCGCACCGGAAATTCACCCAAGACGACATGATCGCGGCGGCGAATCGCATCATCAAGCCTTACTCATTGGATGTCAAAGAAGTCGTCTGGTGGTCGATCTATGACATTGGCCACAGCTTGACGGACAGGTTTGACGACGTGCCTGAAGGCGTGGACCGCGATCCACGTGTGTTTACCGCAGGCGATGCGTGCCACACCCACTCCCCCAAAGCGGGTCAGGGAATGAACGTGTCGATGCAAGACACCTTCAACCTCGGCTGGAAACTGGTGCATGTGTTGCAAGGCCGCGCCCCTGCAAGCTTGCTCCGTAGCTATTCCAAAGAACGTTTAACCGAGGCCAAGCGGTTGGTCGAGACAGATCACAAATGGTCACGCGTCATGTCAGCTCCCACCACACAAGCTGAGCGCGATGGCACCGAAGAGCCACGCATCATTCGTCAGTTCAAAGAGAACTTGGAATTCACCGGTGGCACGGCCGTGAAGTACGACGCGTCATATTTGTTTGCCGCCAGTGCACACCAAGCCTTGGCCAAGGGCGAAGAGGTGGGTCGACGTTTCCATTCAGCTCCCGTGGTGCGTGTGTCCGATGCCAAGCAAATGCAACTGGGCCATGTGGCTGAGGCCGATGCCCGTTGGCGCATTTATGCATTTGCCAGCAAGGCTGATAGCTCGGCACCCGGTTCGGCCATTCACCAGTTGGCGGATTGGTTAGAAAGCAACCCCAACTCGCCCATCGTCAAGCACACCCGCCAGGACGAAGACATTGACGCCGTGATCGATTTTCGTGCGGTGTTTCAACAAACCTTTGATCAACTTGCTTACGAGCACATGCCCTCGCTGCTGAAGCCGAAAACGGGCAAGCTGGGTTTGCAAGACCACGAAAAAGTGTTCTGTGTGGACCACAAAGGTCTGGGCGATATTTTCGAGATGCGCGGCATCAACCGCGCGCAAGGTTGCATGATCGTGGTACGTCCCGACCAGTATGTGGCGCATGTGTTGCCGCTCGATGGCTATGACGCACTTGCAGCTTTCTTTGACGGCATCTTTATCCGTTGAAAGGATGGTTGGGTGCGCCAAGCCCATTGGGGCAAGTGGACTGATCAGTCCACTTTGAGGTAAATTTTTTGCAGCAAGCGCGCCAGGGTTTTGCGTTCCGCAGGACTCAGGTGCGCGGTGCCTTGCAAGTCGGCCGCGCTGGCAGCTTTTTCAGCTTTTTTCATCAAGGCCTTGCCATCGGGACTCAGCAGCAACCCTACAGCGCGTCGGTCTGTGGGGTGCGGTTGGCGCTCAATCAGGCCGCGCTTGTCCAGCTCTCGCAGCAACACCACCATGTTCGGGGGGAGCACGTTGAGCAGTTGGCACAATTGACGTGAGGTCACACCTGGGCGATGTCCGATCACGGACAGCACCGAGAAATCTACCGTGCGTAATTCAAACGAACCCACACCGCGCAGAAAGTGCGACACCAAGGTGTGTGATGCGCGGCTGGCGTTGTAGCCCAGCAAAGTTTCTAAGTACGCAGTGCCTTGCGCGTCTTCAGTCATGGCCACCTCGGATCACGCACCGAGTTGCGCGCCAATCATGCTGGCGCGCATGCCAAACTCTGGCAACACCCATGCACGCAGGGCTGCAGCGGGATGTTGCCAACGTGCGCTGTTGCTGCTTGGCGCGGCTTCAATGCGCGTCCAGCTCCAAGCCAACAAGGCGAGGGTGGCCATGCGCAGGTAATCGCCGGCAATCCAGCTCAAACGCACTTGGCCATCGGGCTGTTGTGCGGCTTGCACACAGGTGTGTGTGGTGGTCTTGAGCTGCGCAAAGAGTTGCAACACGTGCGCCTCGTTGGACTGGTTGTGCGAGAGCTTGGCAGCCAATCCATCGAGCATGGCATGCATGGCAGTGCCACCATCGCTGACGACTTTGCGCATCAGCAAGTCGATGGCTTGAATTTCGTTGGTGCCTTCGTAAATCATGGCGATGCGGGCATCGCGCACGTTTTGTTCAATGCCCCATTCGCTCACATAGCCGTGGCCACCAAATACTTGCAAGCAGTCGCTCGCACCATGAAAGCCTTGGTCGGTACATGCGGCTTTGAGGATGGGGGTGATGAGTGCACACCAACGTTGCGCAGCTTCTCGATGCACTGCTTCGGGGTGGTGTTTGGCCTCGTCCAAAGCCAAGCCTGTTTCGTAGGCCAATACACGCGCGCCATCGACCCACGCACGCTGCGTGTCCAAGATGCGGCGCACGGCCGGGTGTTCAATGATCAAGTCGGCAGGTGCCGACCCCTTTTCGCCTGCCGGGCGAGGCGCGCGCATTTGGCGACGCTCGTGGGCGTAGGCATCGGCCTTTTGCCAAGCGGCATCGAGCAAGCCCACGCCTTGCAAGGCCACGTGCAAGCGGGCGGCGTTCATCATGACAAACATGGCGTTCAACCCACGGCCAATGTCGCCCACCAACCAAGCGCGTGCTTCGTCAAAGCGCATCACACAGGTGGGGCTGCCGTGGATGCCCATTTTTTCTTCAATGCGCTCGCAATGCACTTGGCTGCGCGTACCGTCGGCATAAAACTTAGGCACCAAAAACAGCGACAAGCCTTTGGGCCCCGCAGGTGCATCAGGCAAGCGCGCCAACACCAGGTGAACGATGTTGTCGGTCAGGTCGTGTTCGCCCCCGCTGATGAAAATCTTGGTGCCTGAAATCAAATACGCGCCATCGGCTTGCGGTACGGCTTTGGTGGAAGCCAAACCCAAGTCGCTGCCCGCATGGGGTTCGGTCAAGCACATGGTGGCCAGCCATTCGCCGGTACCTACCTTGCTGAGGAACTGCGCTTTGAGTTCGTCGCTGGCGTGGTGCTTGATGCACTCATAGGCGCCATGCAACAAACCGGGGGCCATGGTCCAGCCGTGGTTGGCGGCAGACAGCCATTCGTAGAGCACGCTTTCGAGCACGGCAGGCAAACCTTGGCCACCGTCCTCAGTGGCGGTGCACAGTGAAGCCCAGCCCGCTTGCCAAAACGCTTGGTAAGCATCTTTGAAACCGGGGGGCATGGTGACTTGGCCGTCTTTCCACTGCGCACCCACATGGTCGCCGACTGGGTTGAGTGGTGCGATTTGCTCTGCGATGAATTTGCCGCTTTCTTCCAAAATTTGGTTGATCAAATCGGCATCCACCTCGCTATAAAGTGCGAGTGCGGCAATGCGTTCAGGCGCATGCAACACGTTGTGCAGCACAAACTGAATGTCATCTAAACGAGGTTGGTAGTCGGCCATGTTTAATCCTTGCGTGCAGCGCCCAGGTAGGTGTCAATCACGCGGCTGTCTTGGGCCAGCTCGGAGGCAGGGCCGTGCAGGCTGACTTCACCCATTTCCAGCACGTAACCGTAATCAGCCACCGCCAAGGCAGCGCGGGCATTTTGTTCGACCAACACAATGGTCACGCCAGTTCGGCGAAGCGTTTCGATGATCGAAAAAATCTCTTTCACGATCAAAGGAGCCAAGCCGAGGCTGGGTTCGTCCAGCATCAGCACATCGGGGTTGGACATCAGCGAGCGACCCACCGCCAGCATTTGCCGCTCACCGCCCGACAGCGTGCCCGACAACTGCAAGCGGCGCTCTTTCAAGCGCGGAAACAGGTCGTACACATCGTCAATGCGTTTGCGCCATTGGCGGTTACCCAGACGCATTTGGCGAAAGCCACCGAGTTCTAAGTTGTCTTCCACCGTCATGGTGCCAAACAGTTCACGTTTTTCGGGCACCAAGGCGATGCCCATCATCACGCGTTCCTCGAGCGTGAAGGCGCTGATGTCTTCCCCACGGTAAAACATGTGTCCGCGGGTAGGCAGCAAGCCCATGAGGGTGTTGAGCAGGGTGGTCTTTCCTGCGCCGTTGGGGCCAATGACCGTGATCACTTGGCCCGCTTGCACATGCAGGTTTAAGCCATGCAGCTCTTCGGCTTTGCCGTAGCCTGCGTGGAGATCTCGGATGTCGAGCAGAGGCGTTGTCATAGCCAGTCCTTAGTGTTCAGTACCCAAGTAGGCGGCACGCACTACAGGGCTGTCTTGAATTTCTTTGGGGGTGCCTTCGAGCAGCAAGGTGCCGAATTCCATCACCACCAATTTGTCACAAACTTGCATGACCAGGTCCATGTCGTGCTCGACCAACAAAATGCTGACACCTTCGCGTTGCAACTGACGCAGCACCTCGACTAAGGCTTGCTTTTCTTTGTGACGCAAACCCGCCGCAGGCTCATCGAGCAGCAGCAGTGCAGGGTCGGCACACAAGGCACGGGCAATTTCCATCAGACGTTGCTGACCCATCGCCAAGTTGCCGGCTTGTTCGTGCAGGGTGTGACCAATGCCAATGCGCTCGAGCTGCTGTTGTGCCAGTTTGAACAGGCGTTGTTCTTCATCGCGGTTGGTTCCCAACATGCCCGACAAAACACCGGTGTGACCGCGGCTGTAGCCCCCGATGGCGACGTTTTCGAGCACGGTCATGTCTGGAATCATCTTCACATGCTGGAAAGTGCGCGCCATGCCCTTGCGCAGAATTTCGCGCGAAGCCAAACCACTGATGCTGTCACCCCGGAAAGTCACGCCGCCTGATGTCAGAGGCAGCACACCTGTGATGAGGTTGAAGGTGGTGGACTTACCTGCGCCGTTGGGGCCAATCAAGCCCACAATTTCGCCGGCATGAATTTGAAAGCGAATGTCGTTCACCGCCACCAAGCCGCCAAATTGTTTGCGAATGTCTTGCACATCGAGCAAGAGTTCACCCCGTTGGGGTTTGTGGGTCTCGGGCAACTGCGCGGCATCGCCCCAGTCCACGTGGCGGTCGCGTCGTGGCATGTAGCGCGACACCAGCGACCACAAACCATCGGGCATGTACTTGAGCACGAGCACCAGCAGTACGCCAAACACAATCACCTCGTAACTGCCACTCGTGCCAATCAGTTTAGGCAACAGCACTTGCAGGTAGTCGTCCATGAGTTTGATCAAACCCGCGCCGACGATGGCGCCCCAGATGTAACCCACCCCGCCGACCACGGCCATGAACAAATACTCAATGCCCATCTTCAAGCCAAAAGCCGAAGGGTTCACCGTGCGCTGAAAGTGCGCCAACAACCACCCTGCCAGCGAAGCCAGCAAGGCCGCCATGACGAAGGCTGTGACCTTGTAGCGGAAGGTGTTGATGCCCATGGCTTCTGCCATTTGCGTGCCGTTTTTGAGTGAACGAATGGCACGGCCTGCACGTGAGTCCAGCAATTGCGACATGCACAGTGCTGAAGCGAGCAACAACAGCCAGGTCAACACAAAGAAGGGTCGGCCTTGGCCAATGTCAAAACTGCCAATTGACAAACTTTGCAAGCCGAGCAACCCGTCGTACTTGCCCAAGGCATCCAAGTTGCCCATGAGGTAATAGAGCGACAAGCCCCAGGCGATGGTGGCCAGTGGCAAGTAATGACCTGACATACGCAGGGTGATCATGCCCACAACCAAGGCGCTGACAAAGGTGAGCGCCAAACCCACCCACAAGGTCAGCCAAGGCGACCAACCCATGTTGAGCGTCAACCACGCGGTGGTGTAGGCACCAATGCCCACAAAGGCCGCTTGGCCAAATGACGTTAAGCCCGAGACACCCGTGAGCAACACCAACCCCATGCAAGTCAGGGCATACAGACCGATGTAATTGAGTTGAAAAATCCAATAGTCAGGCAAGGGCAACACGGCCACGAGCGGAACTAACGCGAAAAGCAGTAACCAACGGTACATCTCAATGCTCCTCATCCGAATGGCCGCTGCTGATAGAACGCCACAACAACACAGGCAAGATCAACGTGAACACGATCACTTCTTTGAAGGCACTGGCCCAGAACGAGCCAAACGATTCGACGACACCTACAAACAGTGCACCGATCAAGGCGCCGGGGTAGCTGGACAAACCTGCCACCACCGCGGCCACAAAACCTTTGAGGCCGATCAAGAACCCCGAGTCATAAAACACGGTGGTGGTAGGCCCAATCAACAAGCCCGAGATCGCGCCGATACCTGCAGCCAGCAAGAAAGTGAATTGACCGGCAGCGTGGGTCGAGATGCCCATCAAACGCGCACCGGTGCGGTTGACCGCAGTCGCCCGCAAGGCTTTGCCAAACAAGGTGCGCTCAAAAAACAGCCACAGCACCAAGATCATCAGCAGTGCAATCAAGAAAATGATGAACACCTGACCCGTGATGGTGAGGGGGCCGAGGCGCCAACTGTCGTTGAGAAAGCTGGGGTTGCGAAAACCTTCCGCCCCAAAGACCAACAAGCCAAAGCCCGTCATCGCAAAATGAACACCGACCGACACGATCAGCAACACCAGCGGTGAGGCGGCTTCGAGCGATTGGTAAGCAATGCGGTACACCAGCGGGCCAAAGGTGGCGACCACCGCCACGCTCAACAGCGCCTGCACCAGCATTGAAAAATTCTGAGTGGCGGCCCACCATGTGAGCCAAGCAATCAACATGGGTGGCAACCACATGCGCAAACCCGCTTTGAGGCCGTTGGCTAAGTTGCCGTCATGCTGCCAACGGCTCCAACTTTCCATCAAACCCGCGACGGTGGCCAAGATAATCAACAACCAAACCGTGCCAGGGACTTTGCCGGCTTGCAGCATGGCCAAGGTCAAGGCGCCATAAGCGACAAATTCACCTTGTGGAATGAAGATGATCCGAGTGACGGTGAACACCAACACGGTCGCGAGACCGAGTAGCGCGTACACCGCGCCATTGGTAAACCCATCCAGCGTCAAGATGCTGGCGATTGAGAAATCCATGTTGTGGCTCGTTTCTGTTCTGACAACTTTTAGAAAACGCCCAGCAAGGCAAGGCCTGCTGGGCGTTTATTTCACACAGCGGTGGTTCAGCGTTCGACGGTGAATTGGCCGTCCACCACTTTGAGCATCACACCTGTTTCCATGGTGTAACCCCAGTGGTCGTCTTTGGTCCAGTTCATCACGCCGTGGGCAAACACGGTGCGGCCCATGCCTTCGATGCCATCACGAATGGCCGCACGGAACTCAGGTGTACCGGGTTTGGCTTTTTTCAGGGCTGCGGGCAATACTTTTTCCATGGTGATTTGGAAGTCGTAAGCGTGGCCCGCAAACTGGTTGCGTGACTTGGGACCGTTGGCGGCTTCGAATTTGTTGACGAAGTCCATCGACACTTTCTTGGAGGGGTGGTTGTCGGGCAGTTGCTCGGCAATCACTGCGGGGCCAGAGACCACGAAGGTGCCTTCGACGGCTTTACCGCCCACGCGCATCAAGTCTTGTGTGGCTGCGGCGTGCGTTTGATAAATCTTGCCTTTGTAGCCACGCTCAGCCATGCCGAGTTGAGGCATCGCTGCACCAGAACCCGAAGCCACGATCAACACTGCATCGGGGTTGGCGGCGTTGATTTTCAAAGCTTGGGGCGTGACGCTGGTGTCTGTCCGTGCAAAACGTTCAGTGGCCACAATTTTGATGCCGGCCTTGTCCAACTGAGGTGTGATTTCTTTGAGCCATTGTTCGCCATAGGCATCGGTGTAGCCCAAGAAACCAATGGTTTTGACGCCTTGTTTTTTCATGTGCTCGACCACAGCGTGGCCCATCACGGTGTTGGACTGTGGCAAGCGGAACAACCACTTGTCTTTGCCAGCGGGCACACCCACGGGTGAACCTGCCACTTGCACAGTGCCCGCCTCAGCGGCGATGTCGGTCATCGCAGCGGCTACGGCGGTGATGCATGAGCCAAAGATCACATCGACTTTGTCTTCTGTCACAAAGCGACGTGCGTTGGCAGAACCTTTGCCGGGGTCGGTGGCGTCGTCCAACACGATCAAGTTGACTTTTTCACCCGCGATTGTTTTGGGGAACAGCTTGAGCTGGTTTTGCATGGGAATGCCCAAGCCAGAGCCGGGGCCAGTGAGTGCCAAGCTCACGCCGATGTTGATGTCGGCCAAAGCGGCAGAGCATGCCACGCTGGCGGCGAGGGTCACGAGGGTCTTTTTGAAGTTCATGGTTGTCTCCTAGTTGTGGTTGGAAAGGTTGCAGGGAAAAATTAAGAACACAAAGCCTTGATGTCGGCTGGCACAGGAATGGCTTTGATGCGGTCAGGATCATCGGGATGCTTGATGCAGAACGCGCGCGTTTCAAAGCCTTCACATAGCACGGTGTCACCGCGCATGACAACGTGTTTTTGAATGACCACTTTTTCACGCCACTCATGGATGCTGGTGTGAACTTGGATGCGTTCGCCATACGTGGCGGGGCGCATAAACTTGGTGTTGATCTCCAACAGCGGCGTACCGATGATGCCCGTGGTTTTGACCAACTCACGCCAAGTGGGCACACC
>JACCEB010203110.1_pt1 | contig 10987 bp, 10 predicted proteins | sample 7454761 | NCBI WGS metagenome assembly JACCEB01 (sample SAMN15323454, study PRJNA562643) | freshwater metagenome | isolation source: river surface water | place: USA:Blue River Watershed | collected 2017-08-18 | reverse complement strand
GGCACAAACTTCTGAGCTATAGCCCATCTTGGCTCGCGGCTCCTCCAGCCAAGCTTGTCTTGGTCACTGATTTTGTTGACCTTGAACACCACACCGTCGATCTCGTAAGGGTAACGGAAGCGTTGTTCCTCATAGGCCGTAAATGCCCTATGACCTGTCTCGCCCGTGGGTACGGTATGCACGACACCACCAGAGAACTGTAGCTTACGGAGATAGTCGATCTTGGACAGCTCTGTATCAAACACCAGGGTGGCGTCCTCACCAGGATGAAGCGCATAAGGAATGAACTGCATAAGTCCGTGGTATTCCTCGGGCAGCTTCTTGGTACGCATCAAGCCAGCCGCAGCGTTCCGCGGGTTGACTTTAGGAGTCTTGTTGTTCTCCTCGAGCAACTCGTTCAGTTTGTTGAACGCATCGATAGACATGATGCCCTCGCCGCGGATCTCCACCAAGCTACCCAACTCCAATGGGATCTCCGTAGGCACGCCAAGGATGCCATCGTGACAAAACAAAGCGAGGTTTCTGGTGACATCCTCGCCCATCTCGCCATCGTACCGTGTCAAGACACGCTTAAGCATGCCTTGCTCGTACTGGAAGTTCAAGCCGAGGCCATCCAGCTTGATCTGGGCCACTAGCTCCACCTGTTCCTTACCAAGCTCTCGGGTAACACGGTCATAGAACCGTTTAAACCCTTCCACGGAGGAGTCCACTTCAGTATAGAGACTGAGCATGGGGCTCCAGTGCGGACTTAAGGCTTGGTCAGACTTGGTGTTGCTGCCTACCTTTTGGGTTATGTCAGAGCTAACACCGGCCTCGATCTCTAAGGCCTTCAGCTCTTGGTAAGCTTTGTCGTACGTGGCGTCGGGCACCAAAGCCTCGCCACGGTAGTAAGCGTCGTTCCATTCCTGGAGCTGTTTTCTCAACTGCTCCATGCGGCTTGCCGTTGCTTCCACGAGTAACCTCTTACTTGGTCAGCTGTGCACGGTATTTGGCAACCCCATGCTCGCGCATCATCTTGACAGCAGGCGCGAGCATCGCAGCCCCGGGCATTGGACTTTTGGTCATAAGAAACCTTTCGATGTTGGGTTAAAGTTTACTCAGCCTATAAAAGGCATATCTAAAATCTCCCATGGGCCTGACAGGCCCATGGGAGACGTGTGCCTTATGCAGGATGCTTGGCTTTTTCTGTGACCATCAGAGCACGGATGCTCTCAAGTTCTTGGCGAGCCATTTCCAACAAACGGGCCTGGTTGATGTTCTGCATGACCAGCCAGCCAATGCGTTCAGTGCAAGCCTCAAGAAGCAGGCTTTCCTCGCCGGACTCCAGCCGTTTTATCTCGATATTTACCATGGCCACTAGCTCATGAGCTGGTATGTTTCCAAGGATCAGATCGTTCCGACGGTACACACTGAAGTGTTCGAACGCTTTTATATCGCCAAGACGCTCTTTGACTTCTAAGTCTTGGTCTTTCTGCTTCTTTCCAAAAGGATCAAAAGAAGACACCCATCTCCTTACAACGCTAGCGATGTTCATATGCTTCCTAAGTTAATAAACACAGTTTTTGGAGCCGTGGCTTTAAAAGCCCGTTGCATACAGATCCAGAGGCAAGAGCCTTTTAACGTTAGAATTTCTTTCAAGCTGAAAAGATTACATTTTGTCAGAGAAGTCCAATACCTTCTTAGGGCCCATCCAAAGTCCACCCAGCCCAACGTTGTTCATGGCTTTCTGGATTTCTTCGTCGGCCGGTGTATGAAACGTAAGCTTGTCGGTCACAATGTCGAACACGCTGTAGTTGATGGAGGAGTTTTCGTCGAGGTAACAGCAGGCCACGAAGAGATCCTTAGCGTGTTCAGGACCATACTTCATTTCCTTGTGCCAGTAACGAGACCCCGAACCCAGCATACAGATCCTACCCGTCTCATTAAGTTTACCATGCACTACGGGTGTACCGTCTTGCCTGTCTTTCTTAAGCTCCAGCTCCACCGTCCTTCCGTCGGAAAGGACAGCAAACAGTTTAAACGTCTGAAGTATGTCCAGTCGGCTGCTACCGATCATACGCAAGATAGTGTCCAGCTGGTAGTTGCCTTCGTCATCTGCGTATATCCTGACAGCGTTCTCTACCACGCCGATGATGCCTGTGTCGCCAGCGGCACAGAAAGCCTTAACAATCGGGATCTCCGTAGGGTCTTTAAAACCAAAGAGGTTACAATCCACGGTTGGTTTCAGCAGGATTCCATTAGACACCACGAAGATCTTCTTGCTGAAATCTGTCCTGATGTCCTTACGTCCTTCCCTTTTCAACGCGTGACCTAGGGGCCCACCTTCAAAGGTGCAGCGGCGATCGGCATAAAGCTTGTCGCCTATAGAGAGAATGGTTGTCATGAAGAATCCTCCTGTTTAAATAGAAATATGTACCGCCTTTACTGGCTTACCTAGCTTGGTAAGGTATTCAACCATGTGGGTTGAGCCTTTGGACTGGTTCGCTATGATCACCAGGCCTTGGTCGCACATGTCGCCCATCCTGATGTTTCTTTGGATACCAGCTCCCTTGGACTTCTTCCACTCTTCGTCTGAGACTACTTCGGTATGGACGGGGATTCTGTTCCTTTTACCGTACTCGAGAGCCAACAGGTCTGCGCCCTTAGCGCCACCCTCGATGATCTCGGAAATGTTCACACCTAAGCTCAGGATCTCGTTCTTCAGCCTGACGTAGTCATAAAACGTACGTGAACCCGCCACCAGTAACTTGACTGGTGGGGTGAGTTCGTGGGATATCCTTGTATAGGCGCCAGTAAGCAGCCCATCCTCGTCTGCCGGTCTTACCACACAACGATCGATGTCGCCGTAATAGTAATAGTGAGCAAACGGAAGTGTGTTCTTCCTTAGCATCTCTTTGAAACCTTCGTTCTGGCCTACCTTCAGCCGGATCGCTTCCTCGATCTGCTCATTGAAGCGCTCTATGCGCTGTTTGGGCTTCTTGCCCCAGGTTTGTTTGACCTCGTAGGGGGATTCGGTCTCTCTTACTGCTTCGTCCTTACCGCGGCTTAGCCAGAACCAGAAGTGTTCCATGGTCCTGAAGAACCCGTGCACCGGATGAACAAAAGAAAGAGGCGACATGTTCGAGGCAAGTCTCCCAAGCTTAGTGGAAGACTTGGTGTAGATATTGATGTGATCTATACCGTCTCGGGAAGGGATCGACTTATGGTCGTACTTCTCTAGCATGAACATCCTGGCTTTCTCAGCCCCGAAGGACCAGAAGAGTTGCAGGTACTCTAGATAGATGTCGCCATGGCAAGGCAAAGGAGCGCAGAAGCAAGCCAAGTTAAACTTAGCGTCTATCTGCTCCAACGCCCTCACCAACGGTCCCCTTCCAGACACCTGGTCCAAGAACCGTAACTTAGCCAGCTCCACCACCACGTTTCTGTCGTTGCGGTAGTTTGCCATGGCATAAGGATTGCCAAAAACCGAGTCTCTCCCTATCGAGAACTGACTCGCCTTGTTGTTATCCTTGTAGATGTTTACTAACTGCACAACAGATCCTTTCAGATATCAGTGGATGGCGGTGCTTATCGGGTCTTCCAGCAAGAACATCATCTCCTCCAGCTTCCCCGGAGGCATCGTTGCGCTCTGTAAGTTACCTTCAGCCGAGAACCCAGCGCAGCTAAAGACTGGCCTATAGGGACTCACATAAGCAAAGTAACCCAACAACGGGTCCACCGGCATCTCGTCTTTCTTGACGCATTCGCCATAAAAGAAACACAGATGAGCATTGATGGCATCACGGATCATCTCCGTCCTAGACCGATGCACCGCCCTAAACAGCTTAGGCAACTCCTTGCAGTACGACATAGCGAAGTCCTCTACCATCGCGAGTTCCTGTATCAGTGCACACAAGTAGTTCACCCCACAGATGAGATCCCCCTCAGGAAAGCGCTCATGCTGACATTTCAGTAACGCTAGTGTCAAGCCAGGATGGATAAACCCAGGAGGCTTACCCACGAACAAGGCTCTGTCGTCAGTCTTACCACCAAACTCCAGACGCGTAAAGGTTCTGACATCTACCGACTTTATCAAGCCATGAAAGTTCTCTTCGACCCAGCGAAGATCCTCCTCCAGATGACTCTGTACCCGCTTGAGCATGAACAAGGCTACCTGACGTTCATTTGGTCCGGCGTAGTCCTCGGCTTCTTCGTATCTTCTTTCGGAAGCCTTTGAGGTCTTTGACATGCGAGATCCTTTCAGTAAAAAGAAAAAGAGAGCCTGTTAATACAAACCCTCTCCTGAAGAACGTAGCAAAGCCACATCCTGTTAACCACTTCCCTAGCTCAAGAAGGCGGTAATGGCGTTGTTTACTCCATATCCCTCCTTGAACCTGGGTTGGTTTAATGGCTATCGAAGAACTCCGAGAGCGCCCCCGCAAGTGGCTTGCTGATGTACGCTGTCCCCGAGGGTTTCAGGGGTTTGTCCATCTTGAACAAGTTGAAGTGCGGTTTGAATCCTTCGAACTCCTTTGCGACCAGATGGTCAAGACACAAGGTCATGTTGAGTGCATCACCGTCAAAGTCAGCGTTAGGAGCCTTAGTTATAGGCAAAGGCATGCCTGTGGTTTTGTCGCCTGGGTCGGTCTTGAACTCCACATGCACCAGCTGAGCAGCGCCCGGAACCAACGTAGGGTTACGTTGGATCATGATCGGAATCTTCCCACCAGGCGCTTCATGCTTCAACTGCAACAAGATGTCATGCAACAGCTTGTCGTAGGTGTGTAAGCCTTCCATCAGCCGGTCGATAGCTCGGTTGAGTGTAAACCCTTGTCGGTAAAGCTTGTTGATGATCATGGGCCTGAACAGGATCAGCGCGACCTGCCAAGGGACTTCGATCGCTTCATAGTCCCACGGCCGTGTCACGGACGTGATCACAGAACGATAGGACATGATGGTCTTGCCCGCCAGCACGTTACGACGGATCTGGCCAGGCTTAGGACCGATCTCGTTGGCGATGTGGTTGATTTGGTAATCCGACATCTTGAGCATGAGTCTCGCGATACGGTTTTCCCTGGCTGCCGGTGACATCGGGTTAATGGACCTGACGAACGACAGCATGCTAGCCACATAGTCCGTAGACTTTTCGGTCGACGAAGTACGGTAGATGCCGTAGTTGGTTTGCTCAAAGACATGCAGCGACTTGTTAGGTATCGGCAATACCTTACAGAAGAAGTTATGCCTTTCCCTCAAGTAGAGGTAGTGGAAGTAGTCGATCTCACCCTTCTTGACACGGAAGTCACGCAAACTCAACAAGAACTCGACGATACGGTCGAAGTGCATGATGAAGTTGTTCCAGCCTCGTGGGAGACCGGATGCTTTCACCAGCTCCATGGTCGGCGTCGTCTTGAGCTCAGGGCTATAACCGGTATCAGTGAACCAACGGATCAAGTCCCAGCCTTGCTTCTTGCTGAACCGCTTGCGCATCATCGTGTAGATGATAGGCGACATGAAGCTAGCGATACCATCGGGTAGACGGAACCACATCACCGACTGGATGTCTCCTTCGATAGAAGAGGCCACCTGTGTGTTACAGCGAGGACAGGTTTCTCCCAATGCGCTTTCCATGCGGATGAAGCCGCACCGACAAGATGGGAGCAGCGAGATTTTGTCAGACTGATATTTCGTGTAGAGACTTTCGAAGATGGCTTGAAGATCGGATTCGGTCTCGTTCTTCATATCGTTGATGAAGACAGGCTCTACCTTGTGCTGTGCTTCGATCAGCCACCCGTCTAAGTTAACGAGACGCTGGTATGTGGTCATGAAAATCCTTTCGTCGGGGTACGCTTACGCCACAGTAATAAGATATAAGAATTTTTTCTCCTCAGAGAAAGACCAAAGAAAAGAACACTCCTCTGGCCCCGAAGGGCCAGAGGAGGTCTTATGTCTAATCAGGGATTAGAAACGAGGGCTTAGTAGCCCCAGGGTGTCGTAGCCATAGTGCCGTAGGAGCTGCCGCCGGAAGCAACAGGACCCACGCCGGTAGCCCAACCGGCTGCCGCAGGCAGAGCAATGTTGTTCAGGAAGCTGGCGTCTGCGCGCTGGCCGCCCAGCGTAGCGAACGTACCGCCTTCGGACATGGTCGTGACCTTAGCTGCTGCCAGTGCGTCCAGAGCAGTCTTCAACCACACGCCGTTCAAGAACAGGCGGACGGAACGACCGGTGAACACAGCTTGGTTGCCAGTGACTTCCTGGATGATCTCACGACGATCGCGCAGACGCAGCGCCTCGGGACGCTGGAACTGCAGGAAGCTGTTGGTCCAGCGCTCGACCATCGCGGGGTTACGCGTTTCGTCGGCGTAGTTGCACACGGCAACAAAGTCAACTTCGGCGATGTCGCGACGGTTCTTCCCGTCTTCCCAGTAGCCGGTTTCCAGGTTCAGCACTTGGCTGGCCAGGATAGGGGTGCCAGGAGGCAGCATGCGCTTGAATGTGCCACCACCGCCGACCAGCTCGTCCATTGTGTTGTTCAAGAACTCAATAGCTGCAGGTTGACCGGCGGCGGCGGCGCTGAAGATCGAGGTGTACCAAGTGGTAGGACCGGCCAGAGGAACATCCAGCGCCACAACCATTTCTGGCGAGCAGTTGGAACCCAGGAACTGCATCAGCGCTTCCGTAGTGAAGTCGTGAGACTTTGTAGGAGGACGCGCGATAGGCTCGTTGGGGTTCATGGGGTTGGGGATGTCGATGCTGATTGCGCCGATGTCCGTCAAATCGATCTCGTTTTTACCAGTGGAACCCTTCTTGGGCATGAACGCGGCGGCCCAAGCGCTGTAACGGTTCAGGTCAGCTGCCATCAGGATCGAGAACAGCACGGCACCGGGGGTCAACGAGAAGTTGGCCGACGGGCGTGTGATCACGAACACAGGGCGGAAACGAGCTGGAGGCTGCTGGTAGCCCAGAGCTGGGTTGAACTGCGCATTCACGAAGGCGTGACGTGGCAACACAGGCATGAGTTCCATGAAGCCGAGGACTTCAGCGGCGACACGGGGGCCCGAGCCGTCGTTATAGCTGTACTGGCCCTGGTTCTTGCGATAACCGACCATCCCCTTGACGTCCACGGAGGCTCGCACCACCTGGTTCAGGTAGTTGACTTCTTGCGAAGGTGTGAAGCTGCGGATGAAGGTCAGGTCAGCATCGCCGGAGCCAGACTTGGTCTTCATCTCGGCGATGTCCTTCGGCAGGTTCACGTCACGGAAGTGACGGCCGCCGTCGGCGAACATGACCAGCGAGGTCGTGGCAGCAGCAGCAGCGTTGGACAGCAGTTTGCGAGCGGCGTTGCTGTCTTCGGGGTCGAAACCAGCGGGCACCACTTGGGTGTCGGAAGGATGCAGAGGCACCTTGTTGCCGAACGTAGTGATCAGCAGATCACGCACGTATTGCAGCAGACGGGCGTCGACGACCGCGTCAGCGTATTGAGGGATCTCAACGCTTTCGTTGTCAAAGGTTTGACGCATCGGCTTCAGTGGGTCGCCAGTGGCTTCCAGCAGGATGGCATTGAAGCCCACGCCGATATCGGGCTTGGCGCGAGATGTCGTGGCCACGACGAAGCCTTCATAGTGGAGAGCAGGCGCAAACGAACGGTCCAGGTACAAGACCTTGACTTCAATAGCGTTGTTCTTGTTTTCCACTTCCTTCGCGATTTCGCGGAAGGTCTTGGCCAGCTTCTCATATTCTTCAGCGCCCATGCGAGGGATGGGAGAGAAGGCCATGTTGCCGGCGCCGATGTGCACGACCATGTTGCCGAAAGGATTGTCGGAACTCGAAGCAAAGCTGGAGTTGGAGTCAACTTTCAGCGTGCCGGGAGCCGACAAAGCTGGGTTTTGCACTTGTGCGCTTGCTGCGCCTTTGACGTTTGTGTTGTCAACGATTGCCATTACTAACTCCTGTTAATGGGGGATTTAAAAGAACTGTTTCGAAACAAGTCTAGTATGCCTAGACCAAGCAAAGCCGCATCGGAACTATGGCTCAAGATAAGTATATATTGAACACAATTCTTAGAAACGGGTATTGCTTCCCTGTTGAAGCACTGCTAAGCAGTGTCTTCTCCACACTATTGGGGGATACCAATATTTTTTCCTCTTTGGTGTGATTCCTTTAGTCCTATTCCTTGTAGGACACTGATTTTATGATTACGAAAGGTTCTCCATGCTTACCCTGTTTGAAAACCGTCGGCATCCCGACGAAGGGACGGTGACAGCGTCTCAGGCCCGGCCGATCAGGGCCAGGGCAAGACTAATAGAAAACCAGCTGGTGACCTATTACCGGCGGTCAGCGTTTCGCTTACCGAACAACCATCTGCTAGTACAGGTATTGCGCCACATGCAGTATAGTCTAGAAACCCCTTTTGAGAAAGTGGTGTCCTCTGTCTATGCTCGCGCACTTAATGTGGGCCGGCATTTTAATTTCACCTCAGCCGCTAGCTACGGTGGTCCTCACAAGAATCAGTTCTTCTCGTCCGAGCACAACGACGTCAAGGATTTCATTATCCAGGAAACAATCTACGAGGTACAGCCGTTCTCGGAAGACCGCTCTTGGGTAGACATCCCACCCGTCCAAGTACTGCATCACCCAGTCACTGATTTTCACTTCCTGCCGCCTAACGGTCAGATGAGGAACAAAGCAAAGGGTTACGGCGTGGTGGTCATTGACATTGCCCTGATGGCTTTGCAGTTTCGTGAGTTCTGCTTACAACAGCTTCAAGCTGGTTGGGACGGAGTGGATCCCAATGCCTTTGTGGTCCAGAAGGTCATACCGCAGATGTACAAGAGCTACATGGACATCCTGATGGTGAACCAGGCTTTGCTTCAACAAGGCATCTTGGAACCCAGCAATCCCTTGATGTATCTGCCTGTCGCCTTACCCGACAACGAAAGGCCTTCGGTTATTGCTGTGAACGAAACGTTGAAGTTTGCTAAACAGCCAGGAAGGCAGTACAGCAACGTACTGAGGAATCTGCCTACCTATTTCAGTAAAGACGGCTTGTCGGCCCTCCGGATGCCTAGCATGGTGCCTACTGTTCAAAGCACTTGGATCTCTGTGCTGGCAAGACTCCCTCACATCCAGTTCTTGGCTGAGATTGCTGGAGATCGTGGCAGGTCGTTTAACAGCTTCCTGATCAAGGACTTCAAGCGAGAGATCCCTTACTACCTCAACAGTGGTCTGGGGCGTCACATCCAGGATCCTGACTTAGAAACCTACTTCCGTGAGACCTTAACGGCTTTCATGGACTATTAGAAAGAAATCATGAGCAACGCTATCAATTACGTGCTGGCTCGGCTTTGTGGCCGAGGAGCGATAGACATACCGAAGCGCATCCTTGAAACAGCGTTTCGCGATGAGTGGCTGGATTCTCGGGCCCCTACTTCTCTGGAGAACCGCATCCTGCATTGGGTGATCAAGGATCGGGTACTTATGGACATGGGGCTCGTTCATGGCGAGGAGATCATCGTGGATCTCTCGTCCCTAACGCCGATCACTCGTGACAACACCACCTCGGTGTTTGCTGTACCACCAGAGCTCACCAACTACCGTGAGATCATGTCGGTAAGTCGTGTCAGCTACTTGCCGTTGAACAGCAACCGTACTTTTGGTGGTAACTCAGGGATGAACATTATTCCCTTGGCCACAGACACCCTAGGTATGGCGGCTTCCCAGCTAGGTAACTCCGTAGACCCTATGCCTATCACGGGCACGGCTCGATGTGACTTGGTGGGGACCAACATGGTGCGGGTATCTGATCCGAGACGATTCCAACGCGGCTACATCCTTCACTGTCATGTTGCTGACGACCAGTACCTTGAGAACATCAACCCTCGGACTTATGCTCCCTTTGCGGATATGTGCATTCTCGCTGTTAAGGCGTACATCTACAACAAGATGGTCATCGAGATGGGCGACTACCAGCTTCAGCGTGGTCAGCAGCTCGGAATCTTCAAGGATGTCATCGACCAGTGGAGCGAGGCGTCTAAGGAATACTTCGAGTATGTTAACAACGATTGGGTTGCTTTGGCTCACATGAACAACGACGAAGCTCACTACCGGCTGATCCAGGCACAGATTCCTATCGGACTGTAAAGAAAAAAGATGTTATCATAGACCAGCGGCATGGCCGCTGGTCTATGAAGCTATGGCTTTTAGGAGGCTGCTGCGCCGTGTCTTACTTTTTCGGTGTCCCAGATAGTCTCGAAAACACCACCGCGCTGACGAACCAGATTCTCAATCTGTTGTTCGTTTCTGAACCCCCGCATATATTGGCCATGATCGTCTCGGTACTTGTAATACCAGTCGTGCTCGGCAATCAGACGACGTAAGAGCGAGAGATCCGCTTCATAGGAAGCTTGCGGGTCATAGGGAACTGATCCATCGCCGATAACGATGGGTCGACCGGTTATATCTCTTCCAAATGTCAATTGCTGGACACCAGCAGGTGGTGTGAATCCTCCGGCAAAGTCAAAGGAAGGAACGCTATTGAAGTAGCTACTGTTTTTAAAGCTGGACATATCTATTATCCTCTTTAGAAGACCCTAGTATGACACTTTCCCTTTATCGCGAACGTTTCTTTATTATTGACGCGAACCTCGCGATATCCATAGTGACCTAAAGGTTGCTTTGGATTATTGACGTAAAGCATTATGCATGGTGATGAAGTAGGTAAACGAGCCTTGTGATCGTTGTCACTGACTGTTATAGGCTACCGACAGGGTACGACGTGTTACATGTAAGCACCTCCTTTACGAATATTGGGGGCTGAAGAGAAAGAACTTAGTTCTTCCACTCCATCCCCTTCTGACTTATTTTTTATCGGTCAATAGCCAAGCTCTGTAAGGAGGTAACCGGCTCTGACTGGGAACCCAAGTGAATCCAACATCATGCGACGGACGTTAGTCAAGTCAAGCACAATGCGCCGATAGTCAATGACCTCGATGATCTCCTCAGGGACCGAGTT
>JACCEB010068216.1_pt1 | contig 10991 bp, 9 predicted proteins | sample 7454761 | NCBI WGS metagenome assembly JACCEB01 (sample SAMN15323454, study PRJNA562643) | freshwater metagenome | isolation source: river surface water | place: USA:Blue River Watershed | collected 2017-08-18 | reverse complement strand
CAAATCCTGATCAAATTTCGAAGTGCACCCCGAAATCATCAAAAGCACACCCATCAATCCATACCATTTCATATCGCGAAAATAAGTGAAGGATGTGAAAAACTCGGGCATAGTGGTTGAAATCCAAGCATTAATATTGTATTTATGAGTGAACAGGCTAGGTATACCGAAGACGAAATTCGAAGTCTCGATTGGAAAGAACACATCCGCCTGCGACCCGGTATGTATATCGGGAAACTGGGCGATGGTACCGCTGCCGATGATGGTATCTACGTTTTGGTGAAAGAAATTGTCGACAACTCCATTGACGAACACGTCATGGGAAACGGCAAGAAGATTGAAATCACCATCGACGATAAACGGGTAACCATTCGCGATTGGGGCCGTGGTATTCCCCTGGGAAAAGTCATCGATTGCGTATCGAAAATCAACACCGGTGGTAAATATGATTCCAAAGCCTTCCAAAAATCGGTGGGTTTGAATGGTGTGGGAACCAAAGCGGTGAATGCCCTTTCCAACTACTTCGTGGTACAAAGTTTCCGTGATGGTCGCACAAAACGGGCCGAATTCGAACGTGGTGAACTCATGGTCGATGCCCCAGAAACCGACACCACCGAACCCAATGGCACCATGATGGTGTTTGAACCCGATGCCAGCATCTTCAAAAACTATCGCTTCATCAATGAATTCTTGCGTGAGCAAATCAAGAATTACACCTACCTCAACTCCGCCCTTACCATTCGCTTTAATGGCGAAAGCTATGCATCGCGCCGAGGACTTCTAGACCTGCTCGAACACAAAGTAACCGCCGAAGCCGCCCTCTACCCTGTTATTCATGTCAAGAACGACGATGTAGAACTGGCTTTCACACACACCGATTCTTACGGTGAAGAATATTATTCCTTCGTTAACGGTCAGTACACCACCCAAGGCGGTACACACCTAGCGGCCTTTCGCGAAGCATTCGTAAAAACCATTCGTGAGTTTTACAAAAAGGAATTTGACGCCACTGATATCCGAGCATCCATCACCGCGGCCATTAGTATCCGCATCATGGAACCCGTATTCGAAAGTCAAACCAAAACCAAATTGGGTAGCGCCGATATGGGTCCCGACGGACCGAGTATCAAAACCGCCATGCTGGATTTTGTGAAGAAAAATGTCGACGACTACCTCCACAAAAACCCCACCGTGGCCGACGCCCTGTTGAAGAAAATCCTTCAAAACGAACGCGAGAGAAAAGACATGGCCGGCGTGCAAAAACTCGCCAAAGAGAGAGCCAAACGTGCCAACCTGCACAACAAAAAACTCCGCGATTGCAAAACCCACCTCAGCGATGCCAAATCCGATGTGCGTTTTGAAACCACCCTGTTCATCACCGAGGGAGACAGCGCCAGCGGTTCCATTACCAAAAGTCGCAATCCCAACCTTCAGGCCGTCTTCAGTTTGCGCGGTAAACCCCTAAACTGCTATGGCCTGAAAAAGAAAATTGTATACGAAAACGAAGAGTTCAACCTACTACAGCATGCGCTCGATATCGAGGAAGGACTTGAAAATCTGCGCTACAACCGCATAGTAATTGCTACCGATGCCGACGTGGATGGGATGCACATCCGCCTACTGCTCATGACCTTCTTTTTGCAGTTTTTCCCTGATTTGGTGCGAAATGGACATCTTTACATCCTGGGAACACCGCTGTTTCGTGTGAGAAACAAAAAAGAAACCATCTACTGCTACTCCGACGAAGAACGCAGAAATGCCATCGCCAAGTTGGGCCATAAACCCGAAATCACACGATTCAAGGGTCTTGGAGAGATTTCACCCGACGAATTCGCAGGATTTATCGGTCCCGATATCCGCATCGAACCCGTTATCCTCAGCCAAGAATCGAACATCGAAAAGTTGCTCAATTATTACATGGGGAAAAACACGCCGGAGCGACAAGAATTCATCATCGACAACTTGGTGGTAGAAAAAGACGATCAGCCCGAAATCGTGAAAACCGTTTTGGAGCCCGACGCTGCCTTGGCCGAAGACTAATCGCCCATGAACAACACGCTGAGCCCTGACATTTCAACCCAATCGCGGTGGCTTGGCAAATATGCCGAAGGAATTATTTGGCCGTTGTGGCTGTTTGTTGTTTTCCATTTGGGACAGGAGCGATGGCTGCATACCGACAGTGCGTATACCCTTTACCGCATTTTAAACCACCAATCGTTGTTCTACGACCGATTCGCATGTGAATTGATTGTATGGCCCGGTCAATTGTTGACATGGTTGGGCGCGCCCATCTCCTGGGTGATGCAAAGTCTCAACCTGGTTTTACCGCTCATGGCCTGGCTAACATGGGCCGCTGCTGCCAAAAGCCCACACCGATGGATCATGTTCCTAGTCTTTTTGGCAGGCGGTTCGGAAGTCTTTTTCATTGGCTACAGTGAAATCGGATTGGCCACCTGGGCTTTCTTATCAACCCTGCTACTGCTCGATTTGACGCAGCACTTTAAGGCCGAGGGTCGACAAAAACTGATTCATCAATTGCTCATCGCCATGGGCTGGACCATCTTATTGCTATCTCACCCCGCAAGTTTGCTGTATGCACCCATCCTCATTGGAATTTCGCTAGCAACCCGCTCCAAATCGGAAAACCTGGTGTTGTTGAGCATAGTCAGTGTGTGTTTTATTGTGAAGTCATTCGCATTGCCCAGCAATACCTACGATGGTGGATTGTATCAAACACTGTTTAGCCGAAGCACTTGGACGCAATTTGGCTCGCTATGGAGCGTAGATTACTTATTGCATGCAGATTGGTTTTTCATACCCGCCACAACGTCCTTCGCGGCATTGTTGATTGGCATAACCAAACCTTGGCGATGGATTTCGTTGCTTCATTTCGTCCTCACCATCATGGCGATTGTCGTGTCATTGTTGATTTATTCCCAGGGCGATGCCCACATCAACATGGAGAAATTTTTCTTTCCCGTTGCCGTCATTTCTATGTTGTCGATACCCGCCTATTTGTGGGGTAGTCAGCGACCTAAATTTGGCGAATATCGACTTTATAAACTCACAGCAAAACAACGCGAGCTATCACAAAGTCTTATCGGCATCCTTCCTTGGTTTTTGGCCCTGAGCATGCTGCTAGGCATTCAAAAACACAGTCCTACTTACACCAATCGAAAACACCAATTATTTACTTTGGTTGATGCGATGCCCCATGGTAAAATGATTGCACATTACGACACCCTATCGAAACGAATATTTCCCGGTTCACTATGGGGTTTGCCGTACGAAACCGCTCTGGCTTCAGCATTCAAAGCGGCACAAGGAAGTGAACTCGTAGAATTGCCGCCCACCAAAACCATGAAGCCCATGAATTCGGAGGAATTGGCCGATTGGTCAAACATTCAATCCCGCATTGGCGACACAGTTGTTATTGGTGCACCTTTCGAAATGCCACAGCCAATTGCCAAACTCAACCGTCGGTACTTTCGGTACCAAACAAAAACGACCTACCAGCAATGGTAGGTCGTTTTTGAGTTCAATGAACTGAAAATATCAATATCTGTAAGTATCCTTTTTGAATGGACCGTTGACGTTCACGCCAATGTAGTCGGCCTGCTCTTGCGTCAACTCAGTCAACTCAGCACCGATGTGCGACAAGTGCAATTTCGCTACTTTCTCATCCAAATGCTTTGGCAATACATATACTTCATTTTTGTAGCTGGCGTGGTTGTTCCACAATTCCAACTGCGCCAATGTTTGGTTGGTGAAACTGTTACTCATCACAAAGCTAGGGTGGCCCATGGCACAACCCAAATTCACCAAGCGACCTTCAGCCAATACGATGATCTCGTTGCCTTTCAAGTTGTAAACGTCAACCTGTGGCTTGATGGTGTATTTGGTTTCACCATAGTTCTTGTTCAACCAAGCCATATCGATTTCATTGTCGAAGTGTCCGATGTTACAAACGATGGTTTTGTCTTTCATTGATTCAAAATGCTTAGCCGTAACGATGTTACAGTTACCGGTAGCAGTTACCACGATATTCGCTTGAGGGATGGCTTTGTCGATATGAACCACTTGGTAGCCGTCCATCGCCGCTTGCAATGCACAAATCGGATCGATTTCAGTTACCATGACACGAGCACCAGCACCGCGCAAAGAATCGGCAGAACCTTTTCCAACGTCGCCGTATCCACAAACAACAGCCACTTTACCAGCCATCATCACATCGGTTGCTCTGCGAATGGCATCTACCAAACTTTCTTTACAACCGTATTTGTTATCGAATTTGCTCTTGGTAACGCTATCGTTTACGTTGATCGCAGGGATGTGCAAAGTGCCTTTCGCCATACGCTCGTACAAACGGTGAACACCGGTAGTAGTTTCTTCACTCAATCCTTTGATACCCGCGATCAAGGCAGGGTATTTATCGAAAACCATGTTGGTCAAATCACCACCATCGTCCAAAATCATGTTCAAAGGCTGCTGACTTTCACCGAAGTGCAAGGTTTGTTCGATACACCAATCAAATTCTTCTTCGTTCTGACCTTTCCAAGCATATACTGAAATACCGGCAGCAGCAATTGCCGCAGCGGCGTGATCTTGCGTTGAGAAAATGTTGCAAGAGCTCCAGGTAACTTCTGCACCCAACTCCACCAATGTTTCAATCAATACAGCAGTTTGGATGGTCATGTGCAAACATCCAGCGATGCGAGCGCCAGCCAATGGTTTAGAGGCACCGTATTCGGCACGCAACGCCATCAAACCAGGCATTTCGGCTTCCGCCATTTTGATTTCTTTTCTACCCCATTCTGCCAATGAGATGTCTTTTACCTTGTAAGGAACGTATGAAGATTGTGTAGTCATTGTAAAATTTTGCGCAAAATTACGCATCTCGAGGCAATTTACTGCCATCGCCTACCCATAATCGACCGGAATTCGGAGGGTTTTTGGGAAAAATTCAACAAGATAATCGGTTAATTTTCAACCAGTAGTATCAGAAACCGCAGTTACAACCGGTATGCTTGGATTTTACACGACCGTGTTTGGCACTACCACAACCGGTAGATAATATAACGAAACTGGTCACGCTCAAGACCAATACAAAACCCAACAGGCGCGATACAAATCGAGGATATTTTTGCATTTATCACAAATATACAGCATCAGATGTCAATCCCATCAAGGCAGTGTTGTAAAATTGCAGTACCATTATGACGCTGCTTTCCATCATTGATTTTGCCAAAGATTGGCTGCTACACCTCGACGATAAACTCCAATATTTGGTAGGCGAATACAAGAACCTGACCTATTTGATTTTGTTTGCCATCGTTTTTGTTGAAACGGGCTTGGTGGTCATGCCCCTGCTGCCGGGCGATAGTTTGTTGTTCGCAGCAGGATCTATCGCGGCGATGGACGGACATCCATTGAACATTTTCATCCTCATCCCCTTGTTAATTGTCGCTGCCTTATTGGGAGACAATACCAATTATTTCATTGGCTCCAAGATTGGCGTAAAGGTGTTCGACTTGAAATGGAAATTGCTAAAACGTGAATATCTCGAGCGTACCGAAGCGTTTTACGAGAAACACGGTGGATACACACTGATCATGGCGCGCTTTGTCCCCATTGTGCGCACGTTCGCTCCTTTCGCAGCAGGACTAGGTACGATGTCGTATGGCAAATTCCTGACTTATTGCATCGCCGGTGCGGTTCTTTGGGTGAGTAGCATCACCACATTGGGGTATTTGTTGGGATCTATTCCTTGGGTTCACGATCATTTTGAAACGGTGGTTTTTGGAATTATCGGACTGTCGCTCCTACCCATATTGTATAACGCTGTTAAAGCGAAATTGAGCAAATAACGTCATTACAACCAACCCAAATCTCGTGAAGAATCAAAGCGCTTTTCGGTTGGGATTGGTTGGACATCCGGTTTCTCATTCTCAATCACCACAACTCTTTCAACGATTTTTTGAAGATTTCGGACATACCAACGCCCGATATGAGCTATTTGACATTCCACAAATAGAACAACTCCAAGACTTTTTGGCCGCCCAGCAATTGGCTGAAGCGCCGTTGATTGGCTTCAATGTCACCGTCCCCCATAAGGTTGCTATCATTCCGCTATTATCGAGTATTTCCCTAGAAGCCCAAGCCGTGGGCGCGGTGAATACTGTGCTGATAAAACCAGAACCAACAGGCATCGAATTGCATGGATACAATACAGATGTAGCGGGTTTTGATCGCAGTTTCAAATGGCTCTGTGAACAGACCCAACAACCCTGCTCCAATGTCGTTATTATTGGCAACGGCGGCAGCGCAAAATCGGTAAAATTCGTCCTTGAGCAACAGCAGATCCCTTACGTGGTTTGGCACCGAAACCAGTGCTTTTCACAGCAAGGGATGGAAACCAATGTTTCAATGCACATAGAACCCAACACGCTATTCGTTCACACAACGCCCGTAGGTATGTGGCCCAACGTTGAGGATTGCATCGACCTCTCATGGATCGAAATCAAGGGAACCCACAGATTGATTGATTTGGTTTACAATCCAGCCGAAACCCAACTAATGCAACATTTTCTTGCTGCTGGCGCCTTCGCAATGAATGGCAAATACATGCTGGAACAACAGGCAATTGCTGCATGGACCTTGTTTCAATCCAACCTACCCTAGCGAAATCTCGATTCATCCATCGGAATCACACACTTTTCGATTTGACTGACATTTATCAGTGTTTCAATGGAATTTGACCGCGATTTTCGCAACCCAAACAACTGGGATTGAGCAGTATTTGACGCATTCTTCACAATCATTTGTTTGTTATTTAAAATCATTCTAAATTTGCATATCATGGAAGCCACCGCGGACCTTCTCAAAGAGGGAGAAAAAGCCAAAATTGCCGGTCTCAAAGAAGGCCAATTTTCGCTAAAACTCGCGGAGATGGGCTGCGTTCCAGGCACTGAAATTATCCGCCTGTATGAATCCGCCGGAGGCTCTACCATCGCTTATCGCATCGACACCTACTTATTGGGCTTGCGCAAAGAAGAAGCCTGTTTGATTGAGGTAAAACCCATAGAAAACTGATCGCATGAGTTTACCCAAACGCATTGCCTTTGTGGGCAACCCCAATTGCGGGAAGTCTACCTTGTTCAATCGTTTAACGGGCCTAACCCAAAAAACCAGTAATTTACCGGGAACAACCGTTGAGGCTTCTACCGGAAACCTTCAGCTAAATGGCGAAAAAATTGAATTGGTCGATTTGCCAGGTATCTACAGCTTGTTCACCCAGTCAGAGGATGAGCGATTGGTGGTTCAACACCTAATCGGCAACGACGAATCCAAGCCAGAGGGCCTTCTATTGGTCATTGACGCATCAAACCTCAGAAGAAACCTATTGCTTTTTTCACAGGTAGCAGAATTGGGGATACCCGCCGTTTGTGTGCTCACACTCAGCGATTCTGCCAAACGCAGAGGAGTTAAAATCGATGCCGAGGCATTGTCAGAAGAACTTGGAATACCCTGCGTGTTTTTCAATCCCCGTCGGGAGAAAAATACCACACCAATTCTAGAATTGTTCCAATCCTTTGCCATACCCAAACTCATCGGACAACCCACCCAATTGGCTGAGCGCCTTTCTACCTACTGGCAACAAGGTAAATTACCAGGCCTCAGCGAAGAAACCCTTCGAAGGTATATCGACATTGAAAAGGTCATCGGCAGAACAACCACAAAGTTTCCGGTTGGACTGAAGAGCATCACCTTAAAACTGGATCAATTTTTCACCCACAAATGGTTTGGCTACGTTTTGTTCGCCATGATCATGATGATTTTATTCCAAGGGGTATTCAGCTTGGCGGCCAAACCCATGGAATGGATAGAAATGGGCTTCCAACAACTCACCCATGGCATTGAGCAATTGCTACCCGCAGGGATGGTCACCAATTTCATCACACAAGGGTTGATCGGTGGCTTAGAAGGCGTTGTCGTGTTTGTACCTCAGATTTTTGTCCTCTTTTTCCTCATTGGCATCCTCGAGGATTCTGGATATATGGTTCGCGCATCTTTCATTACCGATAGAATCATGCGGAAATTGGGCCTGAATGGCAGGAGCATTATTCCAATGATTGGCGGATTTGCCTGTGCCATCCCAAGTATCATGGCCACGCGAAGCATCAAAAGTAAAAAAGAACGTTTGGCAACGATGCTCGTGGTTCCACTAATGAGCTGTAGCGCCAGATTGCCCGTGTATGTACTTTTGGTGAGTGTAGCGATCCCCTTTGCCGACTTCTGGGGACCATTTCATGCACAAACCTTTGTAATTACCGCCGCCTACATGGCAGGGATCGTCGTAGCGATTATTTTGGCCTTGATATTCCAATTGTTTCAGCGCGATACCACACAAAGCGAATTCATCCTGGAGTTGCCGGCCTACCAACGTCCCAGACTACAAACTGTCATGCACCAGGCGTGGTTGAAATGCCTGAGCTTTTTGTCAGAAGCCGGAAAAGTCATCGTCATCATCTCCATGATCCTGTGGTTCCTGTCCAATTTTGGTCCCACCGAAGCCATGAAAAAAGCCGAAACTGAAGGCGTAATCATGGCCCAACTCGACCCCTCCCACGAAAGTGAAATCAAATCCAATTTGCGGTTAGAGGCCAGTTATGCCGGACATCTAGGCAAAGCTTTTGAACCCTTGATTGAACCCATCGGCTACGACTGGAAAACAGGCATCGCCCTGATCACGAGCTTCGCTGCGAGAGAAGTTTTTGTTGGCACGATGGCCACCTTGTTTCAATCTTCAGAAGAGGATGAATCGGGGATCCGACAAAAAATGCAGGCACAAATCAATCCAAAAACAGGAAAACCGCTGTACGGCCTGCCTTACGCGTTGAGCTTGATCGTTTTCTATGCCTTTGCCCTGCAATGCATGAGCACTATGGCTGTGATGAAAAGAGAAATTGGCTCGTGGAATTGGCCCATTGCACTGTTTTTCATTTACGGTTTCATCGCTTATTTGGGCGCCTACATCACCTATCAAGCAGCAAACCACTTCCTCTAGAAACAAAGGGGATTTCTTCCACAAAAGGGTGGTGACGGACTGAAAATTCTCAAAATATTTTGAACTTTATTTTGTACTTTTGCAAGGCTGAATATATATCAGTAACAGAAGTAATTAAGTACACCAAAAAGCAAACATGAGGCAGTTAAAAATTTCAAAACAGTTTACCAATCGCGAAAACAAATCGCTTGACAAGTACCTCAACGAAATCTCCAAAGTACCAATGATCGACGCCCAAGAGGAAGTTGAATTGGCACGCAGAATTCGCGAAGGCGACCAAGCCGCATTGGAAAAACTGGTTAACGCCAACTTGCGTTTCGTAGTATCTGTATCCAAACAGTACCAAAACCAAGGTCTCACTTTGGGTGACCTGATTAACGAAGGCAACATGGGCCTGATTAAAGCCGCAAAACGTTTCGATGAAACCCGCGGTTTCAAATTCATTTCTTATGCCGTTTGGTGGATCCGTCAAAGCATCCTTCAAGCATTGGCCGACCAAAGTCGTATCGTTCGTCTTCCACTCAACAAAGTAGGAAGTTTAGGTCGTATCACACAGGCCTCTGCACGCCTAGAACAGGAACTTGAGCGCGAACCAACACCACAAGAAATTGCTGAATCACTCGAAATATCACTTTCTGAAGTTGAAAATGCATTGCGTTCGTCTGGCCGACATTTGAGCATCGACGCTCCATTGGCAGAAGGTGAAGACAATACCTTGTTGGGTGTATTGGACCAAAATGACGAGCCCAACCCCGACATGCCATTGTTGAACGAATCGTTGCAGAACGAAATCAACCGTGTCATCTCAACCTTATCTGATAAAGAGCGCGATGTATTGAAATACTATTTCGGATTGGATGGCAATGCAGCACATACCTTGGAAGACATTTCAGAGAAGGTAGGATTGACCCGCGAACGCGTTCGTCAGATCAAGGAAAAAGCACTCCGTCGTCTTCGCAAATCAAGCAAAAGCAAAATCTTGAAAACCTACTTGGGTTAATCCAACAATCAAGTTGCACCCGTCGAAGCTCGGATTGAATGATTTCGATTTCTATTATCCTTATTTTAATCATGATTGCCGCCTTATTGGTGGTTTTTGGAGGCGGAGACAACAATACGAAACGACCTAAATAATCCCAGCAATAAAAAAAGGGGGCGCACAGCGCCCCCTTTTTTATATGACAGCGGGACGATATAACACCCCACCACAAATCACTTACTTAATGATCGTCACCGTACCCTTGTAAGCATGCATTACACCGTCTACATAACGGAAAGTAATTGCGTAAGCATATGCTCCCTCCATGACAGGATTACCTTTTGAATCTAAGCCCTTCCAGCCAATATTGGGATCCTCGGTATAGAACAAAATCTCTCCCCAGCGATTCACAATCGTCATGCGATACTTCGACATACCGAACGACTGGAATGGTTTGAAATCCTCGTTCAATCCATCGATGTTTGGCGTAAAGGCATTCGGAAGATGGAATAACAATTCTGGCTTCAAGAAGATATTCTTATATACAGTATCGCTGCAACCACTTGCATTGCTGGCAATTAACATCGTTTTAAAATCACCTGTACCTGAGAACGTCATGAAAAACGGAACCGATGAATTAGACGTCTGTCCATCCTGAAACTGCCAATTGTATGTATCCGTATTTTTCCCCGTGAATGAGAACTTCCAATCGGTTTGCAATCCGCGCGACAGCAAATACTCCGCGGTAAAATCAGCCACTGGTTTTGGCTGCACAGTTATTGGCAACGCTGCCGATGTTGTAGAGCAACCTTTATCAGATACTACAGTCAACGTCACATTGTAAGCCCCATCTGTACTATAAGCTTGCATAGGATTCGCGGTATTCGCTGTAAATCCATTGCCAAAATTCCAACTGTACGATGCAATACTTCCTCTGTTCACCTT
>JACCEB011433755.1_pt1 | contig 10992 bp, 14 predicted proteins | sample 7454761 | NCBI WGS metagenome assembly JACCEB01 (sample SAMN15323454, study PRJNA562643) | freshwater metagenome | isolation source: river surface water | place: USA:Blue River Watershed | collected 2017-08-18 | reverse complement strand
GTCAGTTCATCGACAGAGTTGATGCGCAGGACCCGCGGACAACCTTCGTCCTTTGCCAATTTGGCGAGTGCGACCGTGTTCGAAGAGTTGGCCGATCCGACCACGATCATCGTGTCCACCTTGGATGCGATCTCCATGAGTGCCGACTGACGGTTCGTCGTAGCGAAGCACAAGTCACTTCGCCCCGGCGACCACAGTTGCGGAAACTTCACCTTGACTGCGTCTGCGACACCCTTCCAATCGCGATGCGACAGTGTCGTTTGTGCGAGGAGAGCAACGGGTTCTGCAAACGTAGGCAACGACGCGACGTCGTCAATCGTCTCCACCCTCGAGATTGCCTGCGGTGCAACCGCCATCGTTCCCACGGCCTCTTCGTGGCCTTCGTGGCCGACGTAGACGATTCGGTAGCCCTTTCCTGCGCGCACCTTCACTTCGTGATGGACCTTCGTGACGAGTGGGCACACGGCATCCACCGCATAACGCCCCGCGTCGTGTGCCGATTCGACCACCTGTGGGGCAGAGCCATGCGCAGAAAGCATCACGGGGGACCCCGGCGGTACTTCGGCGATGTCGTCGACGAAGATGACGCCCATCGACTGGAAACGCTCAACGACGGTCTTGTTGTGAACGATCTCGTGGTAGCAGTAGACGGGTGCGGGAAACGTCCTGACCATCCACGCGAGCGCTTTGATCGCCATTTCCACACCTGCACAGAAGCCCCGTGGCGAGGCGAGGAGGATGCGATCGACGCGATGTTGCATTGGCTTCATCCTACGAAAGCAGAATGACGCCTGCGTTGTTCGGCTCTTGCCATGACGCGCCCGTAGAATGAACGGGTGAGCACGCGTCTTCCGTCAGTGGTGATCGTCGGTCGACCGAACGTCGGAAAGAGCACGCTGTTCAATCGCTTCGTCGGGTCGCAGGTGGCCATCGTGGAGGACCAGCCGGGAGTCACCCGTGATCGGTTCGAACGAGAAGTGGAATGGACGGGGAAGCGCTTCATGCTCTCCGACACCGGTGGATGGATGCCAGGTGGGACCGAACTCGATGCCAAGGTCAGCCAGCAGGTCGAGGAGGCGGCGGCGAACGCCGACTTGATCCTCTTCCTCGTCGATACGACCATCGGTGTCACCGACGACGATGAGCTCATTGCTTCGTGGTTGCGGCGCTTGGGTCGGCCGGTCGTCGTCGTTGCGAACAAGGTCGATTCCGACAAACGTGATGCAGATCGCTGGGACTTTCTTCATCTCGGCTTCGGAGATCCCGTGGCAGTGTCGGCCCTCCACGGACGCAAATCGGGTGATCTCCTCGACGACATCATCTCCGCGGTCGAGGCTGTCGACGTCGATGACGTCGAGGTCGTGGAGCGATTCGAAGACGGTGTGCCGCGTGTCGCGCTCGTTGGAAGACCCAACGTCGGCAAGAGCACGCTGTTCAACAAGCTCGTTGGCGAGGACCGTTCGATCACTCATGACATGCCGGGCACCACACGCGATGCGATCGACACTCGAGTGGAGACGGCCGATGGGCCGATCGTCTTCGTCGACACGGCGGGCATGCGCAAGAAGAGCAAGGTGGATGAGTCCGCGGAGTATTACTCATTCGTGCGTGCACTGCGGGCGGTGGACGAGTCTGACGTCGCGCTCTTGGTGATCGACTCGACGGAAGGTGTGACGTCGCAAGACCAAAGACTCGCGGAGCGCATCGATGCCGCCGGTTGCCCGCTCATCGTCGTTCTGAACAAGTGGGACCTCCTGAATGACGACGACAAGGTCAAGATGGACCTCGACATTGCCCGCAAGTTGTATTTCATCGGCGATTCACCGATTCTGCGAATGTCGGCCCTGACGGGCAAGGGTGTCCACCGGCTGCAGCCAATGCTCGTGGATTCGATCAACGACTATCACAAGCGTGTCCCGACCCGTGACGTCAATCGAGTCATTGCCGAAGCCCAGCAGAAGCAGCCAGCAGGGAGCGGTGCACGCGTGCTGTATGCCCTGCAGGGGGCCAACGATCCGCCGACGTTCACGTTGTTCGTGAATCGCGAATTGCCACAGCCGTATCTGCGCTACTTGGAGCGGTGCATTCGAGAGCACTTCGACTTTGGATCGACACCGATCAAGATGCGCGTTCGTAAGCGAGGAGACTGACCCCGTGCCGTGGTGCGAACCGTGCGCTCGCTATTTCACGCCATCTGGGGTGGGTGAGGATGGCGCGTGTCCGAAGTGCTCGACCCCGGTCGAGCGTCACGACGCACACGGTCGAATCACTGCACAGAACCTCGATCTCAAGGCACTCGCTCGTGAAGGTGACGAAGACGTCCGTGCACCCTGGCATTTCAAACTGCTCGTGTTTCTGTTGTGTGCCTATTTTGCGTGGAGACTCATCGATCTCTTCCGCTGAACACGCAATGCGAAGGTAGGCTCAAACGAATACGGGCTGTAGCGCAGCTTGGTTAGCGCGCTTGTCTGGGGGACAAGAGGTCGTGGGTTCAAATCCCGCCAGCCCGACCAACAATCATGCTCCGATGCTGATGGCGACGACCGAGCCCAAGGCAATTGCAACTCCGAGCACCTGGCCTCGATGGATGCGCTCCTTGTCGATGCGCATGGCAAGGATGACCGTCGATGCGGGATACAGGGACGTGATCACTCCGACGAGTGACAGCATTCCGGTTCGTGCTGCGGTCAAGTACATCGAGTTGGCGAGCGTGTCGAGGACACCCGAGAGGATGGCGAAGTAGCCCACGCTCTTGTGCACGCGCAACGTCTTGTATGCAACGAGACTGACGATCGCCACCGTCGGAACGCTCGTCATGCGTTGGGCGAGCAGTGGCCAAAGTCCAGCATCGTCGGACGTCTGTGCGAGACAGACGAAGATCAATCCGAAACCCATTCCGGCGAACACCGACAGCCAGATCGCTTGAGACTGAACCACCGAACCCTTCGATGACAAGACGTCGCCGATGAGTGCCACCGCGATCGGTGACAGGGCGATTCCGACGTAGGCCAACGCGCTCGGTCTTTCACCTTGGGCGACGCCGACGATGACGGGCATGGCGATGTTGACGACGGCGGTGATCGGGGCAACCACCGTCATCGGTCCGAGCGCCATTGCTCGGTAGAAGGTGATGAGTGCGAGGGCGCCACCGAAGCCGGCACCCATGCTCCATAGGAAATCCACTTGGGACATGGCAGAAACACCGCTCGTGTAGACGAGCCCACAGAGCAAAAGGAGTGCCACGGACTGGCCGGCAAAGGTCACTGCCGGGGCTGGGGAGCGCCGAGTCGCGCGACCCCCGAGGTAGTCGGCTATCCCATAGGTGGTTGCCGCCCCTAAAGCCCAAAGAATCCCCACTTTGGAAGTGTATGAGAATCCTCAGGAGGCCAGTGGGGTGGCGATAGCCTTGAGTGCAGGAGGTGTGTATGTCGAGCAAGTCGTTTTTTGCAAAGGCTGGAGTGGTGGTCGCATCGGTGGCCCTCGGTTCGGTCGCAGGAAGTTTCATCTCGGTGTCGGCGTCCCCGACATCGGTCGTGGTGTGTGCGTCGAAGTCGACGGGCGCGCTGCGTTACTCGAAGGCTGGCACCTGTCGGACCACGGAAACCAAGCTGACCTTGGGTCAGCAGGGCCCAACTGGTCCAGCGGGAGCAACCGGTGCAACGGGTCCAGCGGGAGCCGCTGGTACGTACTCAGGCACGGTCGGCATTCGAACCATCAGCACGTCGGCAGCAACGCTCGAGTTGGCCGATGCTGGCAAGGTTCTCGTGGTGACGGTCGGAACGGACATCACCGTTCCTGCTGATGCAACCGTGAACTTCCCAGTTGGCACTCGCATCGAGATCGCGCGCACCACTGGTTCGCCGACGCTCACCGGCGCAGCAGGCGTGACGGTGAACGGAATTTCGGCGCCAGGTGCTGCCAGTTTCGATTCGGGCACCTATCAGCAGGGAATTCTCATCAAGACCGCGGCCAACACGTGGATCTTGTTGAAGATGCCAGACCGGTCGTAGTTCTCCGTCAGCCCTGACAGTCATGCGGGGCCTCGGAACACTGATTAACACAGCCACCGTCGTTATCGGCGGTGGCTGTGGTGTTTTTTTCGGTCGGAAGATTCCGGATCGAATCAAGGATCTCGTCGTCCAGGCGATCGGGCTCGTCACGGTTGGCCTTGGTTTGTCAGACGTGATGAAGACCCACAACATGGTGATTCCGCTCGTCGCGCTGGTGTTCGGTGGGATCTTGGGTGAGCTGCTGCACGTCGAGGACGGATTGGAGCGCCTCGGATCGGCGTTGCAACGTCGCTTTGCCTCCGGGAGCGATCAATCGTCATTCGTTCGCGGGTTCGTCACGGCGTCGTTGTTGTTCTGTGTGGGTCCGCTCACGATTCTCGGGGCTCTCGAGGATGCGAGCGGAAAGACCCCACAGCTGTACATCATCAAGGGAACCTTGGACGGCTTCATGTCGATGATCCTCACTGCGGCTCATGGAATCGGTGCTGCGTTCAGCGCACTGTCCGTATTCGTGGTTCAAGGACTGCTGACCTTGGCTGGAACGTCAATCGACGCCATGCTCACCGAACGGATGCAAGTGGAGATGTTTGCGACGGGCGGGTTCGCCGTCTTGGCGATTGGTCTCAACCTCCTTCAGCTCACCAAGATTCGACTGGGAAGTTTGATTCCTTCGCTCGTCGTCGCTCCCGTCGTCGTGTGGATCTTCTCGGTTCCTGACGGTCTCTTGCACTAGCGATGTGCGGGCGATTCCTGCGCGTCTCGAGCCTCGGAGAGGTCGTCGAGGCGTTCGATGCGAGTGGCGACGTGCCCTTGAAGGCGTCCTTCAATGTGCCACCGACCACCGCGGTCTACGTGATTCGTCATGACGAAACTCATCGGATCGTCGAACCGATGTCGTGGGGCTTGGTGCCATTTTGGGCCAAGGATCAGAAGCGCGCATCGAACGCGATCAACGCTCGTGCAGAAACCTTGACCGAAAAGCCAACCTTTCGCCATCTCGTCTCACGTCATCGCTCGGTGATGCCCCTCGATGGGTATTACGAGTGGGACACCGTGTCAGTGGACAAGGCTGGTCCGAAGCAGCCCTATCTGGTGCGACCGTCGGCCCGTGGCAACTTGGGACATCGGGGAATGTTTGCGGCTGCCTCGCTGTGGTCGACGTGGAGAGATCCTGAAGACGAAGGGGTGACCCTGCTGACGGTTGCGATGGTGACTACCGAAGCGACTGGACGTTTGTCGTCGATCCATCATCGGATGCCGTTGCTCCTCGATGAAGCGGAGATGGAAGAGTGGCTCGATCCTGAGGCAGAACTCCCATCATGGGTCGCAAGCGCCCGTCAAAGTCCGGAAGTGGAGATGATGCCCGTGTCAACGAGGGTCAATTCGGTGCGCAACAACGATGCAGCGTTACTTGACCCAATCAGCCTCGAGGGGTCACAGGACAGCTTGTTCTAGTTCAGAGCTGTTGCGAGATGAGCGCCGCGGCGTGGGCAAGGCTTTCTGGTTCGACGGTTCGAGCAGCGTTCTCGAAGGACACGTCAGCGAGGGAGTTGGCGGGGATGACATGAAGGTGCACGTGGGGGACTTCGAAGCCGGCAATGATGAGCGCTGATCGCTGGCAGCCAAACGCACGAATCTGGGCGTTACCGATTCGGTGTGCAAGGTGGAAGAGGTGGGTCGTGGCATCGACTGGGAGATCGGTCCAACGGTCTATCTCCTTGCGGGGTATGACGAGGACGTGACCAGTTGCGATCGGATTGATGGTCATGATCGCCACGGCTTCGTCGTCGCGATGGACGAAAGTTCCCGGAAGTTCTCCGTTGATGATCTTTGTGAAGACGCTCGTCACGCTGCCACACTAGTTGTCGTGGAGATGAGTGGGAATCGCGTGTTGACGATTCCCAACGCTCTCACCGCGGCCCGATTGGCGTGCCTGCCGCTGTATCTCTGGTTGTTGTTCGAGTGGAACGATCGTCCACTTGCGGCATTGTTGCTCGGATTCCTGGGAATCACCGACTGGGTCGACGGATACGTTGCACGACGATTCGATCAGCGCAGTGATTTCGGTGCCGTGTTTGATCCAGTGGTCGATCGTTTGCTGTTCCTCGTCGGAACGGGGGCTGCCCTCGTCGACGGTGCGTTGCCGGCGTGGCTTGCGGTACTGGTGTTGTCGCGTGAAGTCCTCGTCGGCGGCGCCATGGCGGTCGCGACGGCCTTCGGAATGGAGCGATTCCCCGTGACGACGATGGGGAAGCGGTACACCTTCTTGCTGATGGTGGGGATTCCACTGTTGATCCTGTCTGCGGGCGACCACCCGACGTCTGAGCTCGCGGGTGTGGTCGGTTGGGTCTGTGTCGTGCCCGGGCTCGTTCTGAGTTACGTCACCGGCGTGCTCTACGTACCAAAGATTCGGGCGGCACTCGTCTCTGGTCGCCTGAAGCGAGGGCTACCGTAGGCGCTATGTCGTACGTGTTTTGTAACGGTTGTGGGCATCGCAATCCGCCCCAGTCATCCTTTTGTTCCTCCTGCGGGAGCATCTTGGATGGCCCCGACATGCGGACGGTCACGATTGCAAAGGTTGACGCCCTCCAGGATGCGCCGGGCGTCGAGGACAACATCTCGGTCACCGTTGATCAATCGGGGAAGAAGAAGGCGCTTCTCGTGGTGCGGAACGGTCCGAACGAAGGTGCGCGTTTCTCGCTGTCAGCAAATGACTCGGTGATCGGGCGTCATCCGGACTCCACCATCTGCCTTGACGACGTGACGGTCAGTCGTCGCCATGCTCATCTCGAGCAATCTGACGGCCAGGTGGTGCTCCGTGACCTCGGGTCGTTGAACGGGACGTACGTGAATCAGGAGCGGATCGAAGAGGTCGCCCTCCGCCACGGTGACGAAGTGCAGATCGGTCGTTATCGAATGGTCTTCTTCGAGAGCGCATCGTGACGACCAAGAACTATTTCTCCATCGGAGAAGTCCTTGGTCTCTTGCTCGAGGAGTTCCCGGATGTCACCATCTCGAAGATTCGCTTCCTCGAGAGCCAAGGTCTCATCGAACCAGAGCGGACTCCATCCGGTTATCGAAAGTTCAGCCAGTCTGAAGTGGATCGCTTGCGGTTCATCCTGCGCGAGCAGAAAGAGAACTACCTACCGCTCAAGGTGATACGGACGCGTCTCGACAGCGACACGTCCGATGGCATGGTTCGGCCGTATGACGAGACGAGTCCCGGCGTGCGCAATCCCGCAGGTCATCCAGCTGCGCGTTCTGTAGGTGCTGCAACGGCGAAGCGCAAGGGGCGACCCAAGAAAGACGACACCACCTCGATGAACAGGGCAGAGTTGCTCGCGGAATCGAGTGTTGACGAAGCGACGTTGCGCGAAATCGTGAAGTCGGGTTTGGTGACTCCGCGGATGGTCGGCGACCTCGAAATGTTCTCGCAACTCGATCGTGAGGTGATCGATGCATGTGCAGCCTTCATCGCACTCGGTATCGATGTCCGACATCTGAAGGCGTGGAAGGTTTCGGCAGAGCGTGAGATGGCACTCTTCGAACAGCGGATCGTGCCCTATCTGCAGCAGCGCAATCCGGGTGCGCGAGAGCAGGCACTCGAGATGCTGGACGAGCTCGTGGAGTTGGGTGAACGCTTGCGAGGGAGCTTCATCGACGTGCTTTCGCGTCCATACTCCGACGGGCGCTGATCCAGTTGCTTGAGTAGTCTTGGCGCATGCTCGTGCGGATCGAACTTCAGGGAGTACGCCTCGAGGTTCCCTCGCAGTCGCCGATCATGATGTTGCAGGAGATCGGGGAGGGTGGGAGAGTGCTGCCGATCTACATCGGAGCCCCAGAAGCGTCTGCAATTCACTATGCGACCGAAGGAATCGTCCCTGAGCGCCCGTTGACTCACGATCTCTTGGTGAACGTCGTGCGCGGACTCGGGGCGGAGTTTTCCAAGATCGTCATCACCGAGGTGCGTGATCACACCTACTACGCGGAGCTGCATTTTTCGTTCGCGGGTTCTGACATCGTGATTTCTGCCCGCCCGAGCGACGCCGTTGCGGTGGCGATCCGCACCGACGCACCGATCTTTGCCTCGGAGGACCTCCTGAAAGAGGTGTCTCGAAGCCCAGTGGCGAGTCCTGGGGAGTCCGAGGAGGAGATCCTGGACGACTTCCGTGAGTTCATCAACAGCATCAGTCCCGAGGATTTCGAGGGATAGGCGAGGACGAAATTTGCCCGTAGCCTGAGGCACATGGTGCTCGGCTTCAGTGGAACCCAGGCGGCAAAGATCGTCGGTATTAGCTACCGACAGCTCGATTACTGGGCTCGCACCGATCTCATTCGCCCGACTGCTGCCGATGCAACGGGGAGCGGATCCCGTCGGATCTACAGTTATCGAGATCTCCTTGAACTCCGCGTCATCAAGAATCTGCTCGATGCCGGTATTCGACTGGAGTCCGTCCGTGAGGTTTTCGCCTATCTGCGCAATCACGTCGACACCGACATCGTTGCTGCACACATCGTGATCAGCGGCCAGTCCGTGGTCCTGTGTCAGGGGGACCAGCTCGTCGACGTCCTGCGCAACGGTCAGGGAGTGCTGAACGTCCTTCCGCTGGCAGGCGTGAAGGATCAGGTGGACGCCCAAATTCAATTGGTCATGCCCAACCCCACGACTGCGACTGAGCAGCGCGGGGTAGTCGGCCTCTAGGACTCCTGAGAAGGCTTCTGCTGGGGGAAAAGGGCCCCGAGAGGCCCGAGGCGACGAGCGAGGTCATTCAGCCCTGAGGTCGCCTCAGAAAGCCTCTGGAGGGCGCTCAGAGCCCCAGAGACGTGCGGAATCGTCTGCCGTAGCGGACCTTCAATGTCGTCCAGAAGGCGATTGACCCTGGCGGCCACCTGATTGATGTTGTCCATCGACTGAACGAAGAGCTCCATGCTGGCAATCAGCGCATCGACCGAGCGTCGCGCCTGGTCGACGGCCTTGGCACCCGTAGCGAGCGGATTGTCGAGTCCGAGACTTTTGATGAGTTCGTTGACGCCGTCCAGCGGAGACCCGGATCCGACGGATGCGTCGGTCGGATTCTCCGTTGCGGTCATGATGCGAGGGTAGTCCGTCGACGGAGGCGCCTTATGTGGCGTGGTTCTTGGGTTTGCCGAACTTTACATAACTATGATTATCGGCACTAACCAACGGACGTGCGGCATCCAGGATCCATCGCAATGCGGCCTTGAAGTCCCGCGTCGTCGGATCTCCCTGTGGGTCCAGATCGCCCTCGATGTCATCGATCGCACACTTCAGGACGAAGATCTGGTCTCTCAATCTGTCGAGTTCGGCGCGCTGGACGACGAGCTCGTCCTCGCTGAGTTGGAGTTCCTCGGCTCGCTGTCTGGCCACCCAGTCCCATTGTCGGCAGGCCTGACTGCAGAACTTTCTCGGACGACCGCTCGAGGCTCCTGGAGGCATGGGTTGGCGACACCACGCACACTTGCCCACCTGTTGACTACCGGCCTGTTTCGTCATGACGAAAAGGTAGGACACGGGTGCGTCGTTGTGGTGGATCGCTCCCCATACTGGAGCGTGCAACTTCGTTCCGTGCCACCTGACCGCTGGTTTGCGAGCGACAACGCTGCAGGTGCGGCCCCTCAGGTCCTCGCGGCCCTCCTCGATGCCAACACCGGGCATGCTCTCGCCTACGGCAACGATCCGTGGACGATCCGAGCACAGGAATCCTTCCGTGCGTTGTTCGATCGCGACGTCGTCACTCAGTTCGCCTACGGCGGGACTGGGGCCAACGTCTTTGCGCTCGGATGCCTGCTTCGTCCCGCTGAGGCCGTCGTGTGTAGTCGTGTCGCTCACGTCACCTACGACGAGACCGGTGCGGCCGAACGCATCATCGGGACGAAGCTTCTCGAAGTGGAGACAGTCGATGGCAAGGTGGCCCCAGCGGGACTCTCCTCCGTTCGACATCTTCTCGGCAGCGAGCATCACGTCCAGCCAGCGGTCCTCACGATTACGCAAGCAACAGAAATGGGCACGCTCTACTCCATCGAAGAGATTCGCACGCTTTGCTCTCTCGCCCACGAGATGGGACTCCTCGTGCACATGGATGGTGCGCGAATCGCCAATGCGGTCGCCGCACTCGGAGGCACATCAGCTGTCCTTCGAGCGATGACCTTCGATGCCGGCGTCGATGTCGTCACCTTCGGAGGAACGAAATGCGGTGGTGTCTTTGGTGAAGCCGTCATCTTCGCACGACCCGAACTGGCGACTCGTTCGAAGTACATCCGCAAGCAGACGACACAACTGCATTCCAAGATGCGCTTCATCTCCGCCCAATACGAAGCACTGTTGGCCGACGGACTCTTCATCGACCTCGGGCGGCGGGCCAACGAGGCGGCTCGACTCTTGCACGAATCCGTTCGTGACATCGCGACGCTTGGGCTCGGTGTTCCCCCTCAGGTCAACAGCGTCTTCCCGCGTCTCCAGGATCCGGCCAAGAGCGCCCTCCAGGACTGGTCGTTCTTCTGGGATTGGGACGTCGCAGCCTCCCAAGTGCGTTGGATGACCGCCTGGGACACGTCCCCCACCGATGTGGACCGCTTTGTCAGCGGTATTCGCGAGGCCCTCCTCTAATTGACTGACCGATTAGGTATTGCCTAATCTCATTCGGCCAGACGAAAGGGGCTTGCCCGATGGCCGTGGAGTACTTCGCGCGACGCATTCAAACGGACGACGAATGGATGAATGGCGCTGAATGTCGCGGTTTGACGGAGATCTTCTTCCCGCCCATTGCCGAACGCCCGCAAGCTCGTGAGCGCCGCGAATCCATGGCGCGCTCGGTGTGCTTGCAATGTGCGGTGCTCGAGACCTGCCGCTCCTTTGCCCGGGACAACCATGAGTACGGTTTTTGGGGTGGCGAATCCGAAGAAGAGCGGCATGCAGCGGGGTTTCGGCTCATTGCTCCGATCGGCGTGCGAGGACCGACTT
>JACCEB010224269.1_pt1 | contig 10994 bp, 10 predicted proteins | sample 7454761 | NCBI WGS metagenome assembly JACCEB01 (sample SAMN15323454, study PRJNA562643) | freshwater metagenome | isolation source: river surface water | place: USA:Blue River Watershed | collected 2017-08-18 | reverse complement strand
TTTGCTTTCACATATTTTGTTTCGGACTCTGGTATAAAAGGTATTGTAATGCTAACAGGATATCTTTTTCGTAAAGCGATTAAATCAGCAAATGCACGAGGTCTTTGTCTAAAAAGCCGTCTTTGAATATCACAGTCAATCGAAACGATTTTCATTCCACAAAAGTAAAAATGATATTTCGAAGAACACAATACATCTTCAAAGTATTTTGCACCGGACTTTCTAGCCCAAGTATCTAACCAAGTGTCCCAATGACTGGGCCATGTATCAGTGTTTTTAATTGAGTGTTCAATTTTAAATGGATAGCTTTGATTTTTATTGTAATCACAAACAATTTCGAATGCTTCGGCTCCAATGTCATGAACATATAAGTCCAAATCATTCATATTTCTGTGTCCCAATAAATACAAGACAACCGAACTGAATATCATAATACTGTTTTGGTCCGCCTTAGGAATGTTTTCGAAAAACCATTTCTGGTATGTCAAAAACATTTCTCTAGACTTATCCATCTCTCTTATTAGGAAATAATCGAAGTTTTGCAATTTAATAAATTCAATACTCGTATCACAGAAGAATAAACCAGAAACGGTTCTTTTCTCTTCATAACTGGTCGGAATATAAATTGTAAATTCACGCTGCCCAATGTCTCTTTTTGGAAACTCTGTTTGCAATGTTCTTTTTAAAACAATGCATAAACTTATATCAATCAAAGCATCGTTTTCAGCTTTATCAATAAAAATATATTGTTCTCTGATTGCCTGCGACACTTCACTTCGATGCTTAAACTTGCAACGATTATTGAAAAGTTGATAAAATATTTTTGACATATGTTGCTTCTCGATTGAAGAATTCTTCAACCCAATCAACATATAATCTTTGCTCCAATTATTTTGAAAATATTTGTAAGCATCCATTTTCCCCATTCCAATACAAGTGAAAACACTTATGTTGTCGTATGCACACAGCGCGTGAAAAATCATTTCGTTCATTGCATAATCGAATTGAGTAATTATTTTTCGCTCTCCTTTGTCGTTTTTTTGTAATGCAGTATTAATCTTTGATTTAACTGCAATATTGCTATATGGCACAGTACCAGATACCAATACTTTATCCCAAAACCGGTATAACGGATCTGGAAGTTCTTCTATATTATATAAAATCATGATTCATTAAGAAACAAACTCTAAATTCGAGCCATTTTTTTTTTCAATTTTTGAAAGGAACCCAGGTTCCTTTCGAACCTCCTGTTTCAATGGAACTGGTTTGCTGGGGTTTATGGAACTGGTTCGTAAGGGTTTTTATGGAAATGTGATAAATTAGACTCACAAAACCCCTATAAACCAGTTCCACAAAACCCCTATCAACCAGTTTTGGCCCAAAATAGGAGGTTCGAAAGGAACCCTAGGTTCCTTTCAAAAATTGATTTATTTTTTGTGAGGTCCTTGAGATTATAAGTAAAATTTAATATAAATAACAGTTTTTAGAATTGAATTACTAAAAATGTACCAACACAAAAAATCACCTACATTTTCTCATAAAAAATCTGAGAAGAAAGAAGAAGTTGAAGAAAAAGTTTGGAAGCGCGGGTTGCCTTTATCAGATAATGATAATAAAACACACTCTTCACCTCCTCAAAATGGAATGCCAACGAATAATCGTTGGAAAAATGATGAAGGGGTTTCAACAAAATCGTCTCGTAGAAGAGTTGGTTCTGGTCCATAAATAAGTTATTTATATAAACATTATAAAATCAATATAAAAACAAAATGAAAGAAACATTTACACCGATATAAAAAAAATGGGAGAAATAACAATTCGCTTTTACAAGAAAGAAGAGAACGAAAACAAATTACTAGCAGTGAAGTCATACACAATGTTATACAGAATGATTGACATCAAAAAGGAAATAGTAAAAGATTTTTTTGATACTAACAAAGACTATTTAGACTTGGTCAATATAAGTCCACGCGTATTCAAAGATTTCGGAAAAGTTCATATGGCATTAGGTAATGTTCCGCGTACATTTGATTTTTATCAATTGTCTGAAATATCGAATCCAGACAGAACTTTTGATTTTTTGGTTGTTCCGGTTTCATTAGATACAGTAGAACATATTCAAGAACATATCAATGAAAAATTTGTTGTACCAGAACCGGTATATTACAATCATAGTTATGACAATTATTCTGGAAATAGGGATAATAGAAGACCAGTAGGAAGAGTTTATACAAATAGTCGTTATAAACAAGAAGAGCAACAACAAAAGAAAGAGTATTCTTACAATGATAACGATTTCCCTTCATTGTAAAAAAAAAGTATTCTAAAACAAATTAACCATCTTTTTTTATTTGATAAACACAGAATCGTGTTTATCTAAATATCTTCATTAAATATAGGTAATATGATAACAAATAATCAAATAAATGCTCATTTAAAAAAGTACAGACACAATAGTAAAATGATAAATGAAATATGCACTGACGTAAAAGAAAACAAAAGTTTCCCTAAGAGTCTAAGAAATAATTTTTCCAATTACAACAAAATAAAGGGTCTAACGAATGAAGAAGTAGAAATGCATAAATATTCATTAGATAATATAAAAAAATACATTAACAATGTTTATATTTATAGTATTTTTTATGATTGGGGATTTACATTAGAAAATCGTTTTATTCCATTTAACAGCAATATTAACGCAATTGAAGCATGTTTTATATCATTATGTGTTCAAGCATTTCTAAATAGAGATCCTGTTCCAAAAAGTTTATCAATATTAGAGATTGGATTTGCATATGGTACTTCATCTATTATTTTTATGAATGAGTTGTTAAAATACCATAATAAACACAAAAATAATAAAATCCAATATGATATTTTTGACCCTTGTCAAACAAAAGTTTGGAAAAATATTGGAACAAAGAATTTGATTCAATTCCAGAAAATTATGAATTGTGAAAACATTCCATTCACTGTTCATGAAACAGTTTTACAAAATGTTTTGGCAAATAAGAATAATAAAATAAAAAAAAAATATGACATTATATTTGTCGATGCAGCACATTCATATGAATTAGTTTTACAAGATTTAGAAAATGCAGACAAATTATTAGAAAAGAATGGTATTATGATATTGGACGATGTTTTACAGAGGGCTGGTTTAATGAATAAACAAGCAAGACCAACACTTCATCAAAAAAAAATATTAGGAGGTGTTTATTGGGCGGTCAAAGATTTTCTTAAAAACAATGAGAATTATAAAAAAGTAATTATAGAAGAATCAATAAATCGAAAAAAACCTGTTTTTCAGTTTGTTAGAGATAAAAAATTGTTTTACAATAAAAAGTATTCAACTGTTTTTAATCCAAGTACAATGTTTTGTTTGATTAAGACTTAGTAAGTTTTGTTTGATTAAGACTTAGTAAGTTTTGTTTGATTAAGACTTAGTAAGTTTTGTTTGATTAAGACTTAGTAAGTTTTGTTTGACTAAGACAGAACGTGAGATTTAAAAAGTTTTTCTAAGCCTTAATAAAATAACCCAAACAATAAGAAAAAGCACCGCTCGCTAAAATCATTCCATAGAAAAGGAATCTGTCAAATACTTCATTCGATTTAACTAATTCCTCTTCATTTACCATGTTTATTTTGGTTAATGACTCGTATTCTTTCTTTGCTTCATTCAGTTTTTTAAATAATATAACATTTTCAGATTCTACACTGTTATATTTATCAAGAATATCAGCCAATGTACTTTTAAGTTCTTTAACGTTTTTGCTAGATTCATCAAACTCAATTTGTAATTTGTCTTTGGAAGCAACCGTTTCGAGGTATTTTTGTTTGAAAAAAGAGTTTTCTTCTTTTAAGTCATTTATCGATTCAACCGCTTCCGAATATATTTTTTGGGTTTGTTCTAAATCAGAACTGGTTTGATATAAATCTGAATACAGCTTATCTTTTTCTGACTTTAAACTTTCAATATTTTTTTCAAGATTCATGTTTTCAATAACAGATAATGCCAAATCATCTTCTAAATCGCATCTTCGGTCTTCTGATTTGCTCCATTTTTCCTTTAGTTCTTTTATCAAAATTTCTTTTTCTTCTGATTGTTTAGTCTGGTCATTCAATTGTTTTTTGAGTGAATCATTCCAATCAATGTATTCTTTTTTTTCATTCGAAACCATTGCTATTATTTTTTTAATATCAACAAGGTAGTTGATGTAATTTGAATCAAATGTTTCTTTCTCAATCCAAGTAGGTGGGAAACTTAGTTTATTATGAATAAAACCTTGAAATGATTCGGGAATGTCTTGGTTGTCATTTAGTTCTGCTCTTTCAATTATTTGAGTATTCCCACGTGAAGAATCTTGAAAAGATTTTGAAATTTTAATATTTTTTTTTTCATTAATTTGAACAACAATTGATTGATGGTCTGTCCATCCACCAGAGTTCATTTGCGCAGCTTGAAAAGTGTATTCTGATTGCATTTTAATAAATAATATCTCTTTTATTAGAACATTAAAAAGTTTTTAAATCAAAAAAAAATCATTTTTTGTTTTAAATCAATTGTTTTTATAATATTTTTATTCATAACTATGTTTTGAGTAAAGAACGGATAACTACCAAACTTAAAAAAAAGACTGGGTCTGAACCTCGTACATAATGAACAAGTTTAGCATTTTTAGTAGCCAACAAACATTTTTTAAGGTCTTCATTTTGAGAGAATTTTGCGTGTTGAGCACGACTCATATCTTCCCTACAACGATTTGTAGTGAAAAAGTCATCATCAACTACTATATGTTTTTCTCTCAACAGAGTTGATCCTTTTCTCCCTGTTTTACCTCCAGCAGCTTTGGCCAAAACAGTATCTTTCGATATGTCTGAACCAGAGTCAATTGAAAATTGATAGAAGAAATCAGGAAATCCCTTTTTAAATTTACTTGCTTGATAATAATGTTCAACAGATAGCCATCTAAGACCATCTAGGTTGAACTCCTGTTCCCAGAAGTTGGATAACATTTTTCTCCAATTAGGAATTTTTGATAATTCGTAATAATCAAATTTTGTTCTGGCATCCACTTCCATTTTTTCCCCAGCACCATTACCAGGATACGGTCCGTCTTTTGATTTCGAATAAAAGACTAATACAATATTTTCGTCGTACATGTTTTTGTTTAATACTTTTAAAAATGTTTAAGTAGAAAAAAATTCAGTTTTTATCATTTTTGGGTGCCAGGTACCCAATACATGTTTCTTTAGAATCATTTTTGGGTACTTGGCACCCAATACATGTTTATCATTTTTGGGTGCCAGGTACCCAATACATGTTTCGAGTAGTTTCCATTTTCGACCGGACCACTTCTTCCCCTTTGGGAGTTATCATTTTTCCATAAACTTGAAAATCATATGACCTGAAATCTCCATATGTAACGTGGCTTTTGTATATTCGTTTGAAAAGTTTGTTCATACATTGAAACATTTTTTTAAATTCTTCATTAGTAATATCTTTTACTAGACGGTAAGGGGATATTTTGGCGCAATACAGCATTTCACATCTCATATAATTACCGATTCCCGCAACGACTTTTTGATTAATCAATGCAATACCAATCTTTTGGCCATCGTGTTGTTTTAGTCTCTCAGTAAAAGCCTTAACAGAGTCTTTATCAACTAATGGGTCGGGACCAAGTTCGTGTAATTCTTTTTGGAGTTCGTGTATTGTCAAGAAATCGAGAGAAGCGAATGTTCTAGCGTCCTGGATAAAGAATGAACCTTTGGATGTAATCATTTCCAAACGGCAATAATGGAAACATTTTTTTTGAACGTGTCCAGTAAGGTTTAAAACAATACGCAATACATAATTGTTTTTAAGGATTAAATATAAGTACTTCCCGTGGTTTTCCACACGAACAATTTTGGAAGGTAGCCTCTTTTTAAAAGTTGCCCAACGTTTGTGGGTAAGAATTTTTTTGTATAAACCACTATGAATAATAATTTTTTCTAAAAGAGTTCCTTCATAATTGTCTTTAATTAAATTTTTCATAAGCCTTACTTCGGGTCCTTCTGGCATAAAACAGTCTTACTAATACACAACAGAAATTTTTTAGTGGAACTTAAAACCAACTCCTACGCATATTTTGTTCATTTCGCTTTATAAGGGAGTTCAAACAAAACTGTTTTTTATGTGTGCTTGTGTTAAAGAAGAAAAAATGTTTTTCAGGTTATCTGTTGCTTGGGGTATAAATAGGAAAGTTCCTAATTTACATAAAATGGTTTGTAATGCATTTGGTTATGATGAACACGGGAATAAATTAGTGGAAGCTAAGGAGAGAAATGTTAATACATTGCTTGTTTTTCCAAATATTCAACAGTCTTTTATGGGGCCTTATGTTATTCCGATTATTAAGGAATATAAGTTAAAACAGGCTAAAAAGTTGAATGAATTTTATTTTATGCATAAGAATTTGATAAAACCTTTTCATTCAATTGATTATGAAAAAGTTAGAGAAGACACTTTGGTAAAAGAGATTATTAGAAACCAGAAAGTCAACAAAAAGAATAGCGTTGCTGTAAATGATTATATTATAAAAAGAATGAATAGTCCGTCAAATAAAGGAAATTATTCTTCTGAACAAGTTGAAATCAATAAAGATATTGTAAAGAGATACTTGTTTTTTTTCTAATTTATCGATTAAATGAGCATTTTCATAAAGATATTCTGATACTTCATGTAAATATTCTTGGTCAAATATTACATTGTTATTAGATTGGTTCTCTTCATTCAAATTATATTTTATTTTGGTGATGTTAAAAGAATAGTCAAAACATTTTTTGTTGAAAAAACGATTTATACTGTATATGTATTTTCTTCCACAACGCAAATATTTTCTGAAATGTATTAAATAGAAAACTTGTCTTAATTTACGGTAATAATTTATTTCAGACCTAAAATAATCCATTGAAACATATTTTTTACTGTAAAAAGGATAATATTTTAAATCTTTGGCAACCAGATTTAGGTTAAAACCTTTTTTGAAAATAATATCTGCAATTTCTTTTTCATTGTTGATAATAAAGAATGTCATAATTGATATTGGTTCTTTCAGATTATGAACTCTTAAAATAAATGATGGTCCAAATGATTTGATAAGTTTTAGAATTGTGTCTGTATAACACCTAAATAAAGATTTAATTATTGGTAATGTGTTTTCGAAAAATAATGAAAGCACCGCCCGACATATGTCTAAATCAATCAAATGTTCATCTCTAAACATCGTAAATACTGAATGGAGATTTTTCATATCCATTGCATATTCAAGTGGTTTTTTAAAATTTATGTCAAAACCGAGTAGATCAATATTGGTTTTAAGCAATTCTTGACAAGTCAAAAATGCGTTTTTAGAAACATCTTTCATTCTCAATGAATTATTTGATGAATCAAATGAAAACAAATGATGAAACAGGCTGTTTCCATTAGAATCTGTGTAATCAATACTCGCATTAGCATCTATTAAGACTTTAGTTATATAGTAGTTTTTCATTCCAACTGCATAAGACAACGCTGTTCTGTGATTATATTTTTCTTCAATATTTATATTTAGTTCTTGAATAAGGAATTGTATGAAATAATTGTCATAATTTTTTCTTATACAATAAATTAAAATGTTTTCACCAATACTATTTGTGAAATGAATAAATCTGTCCCATTTCCTTATATTCAATTTATTTTTGATAGCCATACACACACTTTTACAAATATTCTTTACAGCATTTTGTGTCATTATTTTACCAATATACTTGCATTTTTCCTCAATAACCATATGTAAACTGATTAAATCAAATATTGTGCTGAGTTTAACGTTTTCAATAAGGTTTGAAGAATTTTCTTCTGAAATACTAGTGTCCGTTTCTAAATCCATTCTTAGTTAATTTTTTATTCAATAAATAATTAACTTTTATTGATTGAATTACTTTAAATTACTGTTTTTTTAATGATTTGGTAAAAAAAATTTCAGTTTTTTTTATTCAAGGTTTCTACATTGTCTAGGGCGACCATTTGCTTTAGCATATACAGGAAAATTTTTATTATCGACATAGATACTGTTATAACATTTTTTGCAAACATTCTGGTTTTTTTGGTCCACTTCGTAATCATAATTTGTACAGTCGAAGTCTAATTGGCAAGAAAGACATTTTCCGTATGGAGGTGTAACTCCATTGGTGCTAAAGTTTTTGAAATAAGGGTTATTGGAACCTGAAATATTAACAGATGCACTTGTATTAACAGGAATATATTCTATAAGATTGTTTTCTTCATACCAAGGAGGCGCTTGAGTGACAGGGTTTAAACTAGGTGGTGTAAAAGGTCCTTCAATTGTTGGAGGAACATTTTCAGGAAGGCCAACAGTTTGGGCAGAATAATTTGAGTTGTCAAAGTGTTCATTCATAAATAAGGGGTTTTTGTTTTTATTTTTAAAAATTCCTTCTGTATAGTCAAGAATTAGGACGATTGCAAATAATATAATAATCCAAAAATAGATAGGGTCCATATAATTATAAAGCATAAAAAAATGTAATTAAAAAAGATTTTTCTGTACTTAAATTATAGACAGATAAAATGATATACTGGGCACTATTTCTTATAATATTTTTTATAATCATAATTATTGTTATAATATTTTCTATCGGTAATTATTTATTGAGGAAAATTGTTGAGAGTTTTCTAAAAAAAAAAGAAGGATTTTCTAATATGGATAATTCTTATTTATCAAAAGACGAATGTTCTCAAATTGACCATATGGGAGACGACAAGTTATTCCTCCAAACAGGTGTTAATATACCCTTAGCACCGATTCATTATGAAAGTTATGTTGGTGAGATTTATACAAATGAACCTAAAAACGGTGATAATCTTACACCAAAACCAAATTGTTCAAGAACAAAATTTCCATTTGTTCAACTACCAAAATGTGCATTTTTTTATGATGGTGTATGGGAACCAAAAATGGAAAAAAATGATGGATATGAATATGCTTCTTATAAATTAAATCCAAACACAAAAAATTATGAATATTATTATTCTGATAAGATGCTTGAGCATAACTTTAAAATACCGGATAATTTCCGTGATTATAGCAGTACTCCATATGTTGAGGGAGGAGATAAGGTTCAATATTTCTTCAATGACTCACAGCAAGACGTTATGGATACTGAGTTGAGTTGTTTTGCCAACATTTTTAACGCGGGAATTACAAATGAATTAAAAAAACAGGAAAAATTACAGTATCCAAAAACTAAGTAAATTTATTTTTTTTCAATATAATCATCAATTGATTTTTTTAGGACTGAATTAATTGATATTTTATTATAAAGTTCTTTATTTGTTTCAGTGATACCGTATTTAAATTTTTCTTTTAAATATTTCCAACACAAACCAATTTGAAACTGCTTGTTGTTCAATTTATAAATATCTTTACTTTTCGGTAAAACTTTTTGTTGAATCAATATATCAAGTTTTTCTTTAATAGTGAACTCTTCTAAATTTTTTTTCATGTATTTGTGTAAATCCTCTTCTAGTATAGGATTTGTAGAGATTTTATTATAAAGTTCTTTATTTGTTTCAGTAATACCGTATTTAAATTTTTCTTTTAAATATTTCCAAAAAATACCAATAGTATATTGTTTGTTATTTAATTCATAAATATCTTTTTGTTTGGGTAAAACTTTTTGTTCAGTCAATATATCAATTTTTTTATTATAAGTAAGTCCTTCAATATCTCTTTTTTCAAATAAATTTTTTATATAATTGTCAATTGATTTTTTAACTACTTTGTTCTGAGAAATTTTATTATATAATTCTTGATTTTTTTCGTTCAATCCATCTTCGAATTTTTGTCTCAAAGTTGTATAAAAAAAACTACCTATACAGAAACGCTTCTTGTTTAATTCATAAACATCTTTTAGTTTAGGTAAAACTTTTTGTTGAACCAATATATCAACTTTCTCGTCAAAAGAAAATTCTTCGTCGTCTTTTCTTTCGAATGAATTTTTTATATACAAATCAAGATTCTCTTTTAAAATTTTATTTGTTGAAATTTTATTGTAAAGTTTTCTATTTATTTCAGTAATTCCAGATTTAAATTTTTGTTTCAAATCTACCCAGTAATATCCAATTGAATATTGTTTTTTATTTGATTCATAAATATCTTTTGCTTTTGGTAAACTTTTTTGTTCAATCAATATATCAAATTTTTCTTTGCTTGAAAAATTATCAATATCTTTGTTATCTTTTTTTTCAAATGATTTTTTTATAAAAATTTCCAAATTATTCTTTAAAATATCATTAACACATATTTTATCATATAATTTATTGTTAGAACAATTAATACCATTTCTAAATTTATTTCTTACATTTTGCCAAAAACCTGAAATATCAAATTTTATTTTTTCAAATTCGTAAATATCTTTTTCTTTGGGTAAAACTTTTTGTTGAATAAGTATATCAATTTTTTGTTCATATGAAATTTTTTCAAAGTTTTTTTTTTCTAATGAATTTTTTATATAAATATCTAAATAATATTTTAATATAGGATTAGTACAAATTTTATCATATAAATTTTTTAATCTATCACTCGAACGGTTTTTAAACTTTTTTTTTAAAGAAACCCAAAAAAAACCAACTAAAAAATCATCCCCATCAGATTCAACAATATCCTTGCATTTCGGAACCCTCCCCTCTCTCTCGACAAACTCCAACAAATTATTAATCTTCTTTTCAAAAATCTCCTTATAACTAACACACTTAACCTCAATAAACTTTTCCAACTCAACCCTTTTCACATCAACAACTTCTTTCAATTCCTCTTGTCTATCATAATTATTCCCCAAAACACGAATTTTACTGTGAAAGTCTATATCATTTTCCCTCAATAAACTTAACGCACTTACAATAGAATTCTGGTCATCAGTCCATAAGAAACACAAACAAACCTTATTCT